>ERZ894232.30-NODE-30-length-186612-cov-16.847725_pt1 | contig 186612 bp, 152 predicted proteins | sample MGYA00380296_ERZ894232 | MGnify/ENA primary metagenome ERZ894232 (study PRJEB32331, sample SAMN06328433) | human gut metagenome | biome: human gut microbiome; feature: stool | host: Homo sapiens | collected 2014-08-14 ...
CGCTCCTCCTTCGTGTACATCGGACTCCCTCCTGGACCGCTCTTGGTCCGAGATTTTGTCCGAGGTCCCGGGAGAGGATAAATCCGATCACAAAGAACAGCAGCGAGGCGATGATGAGCTTGGGCTTGGAGCAGGGGAGCTCACCGACCATGCGGCCGGTCTGGCCGTTCATGGCAAACAGGTAGCTCTTGCCGTTCCACGAGGTGGAGAGCGTCCAGACGGGGAACAAGGCGTAGTCGCTGTCTTCCCAGGTGTAGTCGAGCTGCTTGCTCTCGACTGAGGCATCGTCGTACTCATCGATAACGGTCTCGCGCAGGGCCGAGATCGTGCTCTCTTCCATACGGCGCTCGGCACGGGCCTTGCAGGTTTCGCAGTCCTCGTCGTAGCGGTTGGCGATGTATCCGGGCATGTAGGCGACCGAGAACGGGCGCAGCGCGTCGTAGTCAAACGGCTCGATGGCATCCATGTGGCCGTCGGGCATCTTGGACGATCCGTCGACGGGCACGCGCTCAAACGAGATATTGCCCTTACGGTAGGCGTCGTAGTGGTCGGTGGTCGTGACGGTACGGTCGGATTCCTCGGTCACGGTCTCGTTGGTCGCGTCAAAGTACACTTCGCCGTCCACGCGGGCGCCGTAGAGCCAAAACGGCACGTAGACGCCTTGGACTTCGTCGATGTGGTTGCCGGTGACAAAGCTCTTGGGCAGCAGGATCTTGCCCTTGTAGTGCTCCTTGAGCGCGGCCAAGACATCGTCGCGCCCGAGCTTAAACGGAATCACCAGGTCGGGGGAGAAGTCGCCCGAGAGCTGACCGGGTGCCACGGCGGGGTTGCCACAGTACGGGCAGGTGGAGACGGCGACGGTGCCGTCCGAGATCAGCTCGGCGCCGCACGACGAGCAGATATAGCCGGCGTTTTGGGCCAGTTCCTGCACCGCATCGTCGGATGCGGGCTTGGATGTTGCGGCCGCCGTATCGGCTTTGGCATCTGCCTTGTCCTGGCGCTCGCGATAGAGAGCCTCGACTTCTTCGACTTCAAAGCGCGAGTCGCAGTAGTCGCAGACAAGCTTTTGCTCGGCGCTGGCAAAATGCAGCGGGCCGCCACACGCGGGGCACTGATAGTTAACGCTTTCGAAGGCCATGATCGGTCCTTTCCGTGCCGGGGGCTATGCGCCGATGGCGCCGCCGCAGTATTCGCAGCGCCCGCTGGCATCGGGGATGGTGGTGGCTCCGCAGAAGGGGCAGGTCACCACGGTCTTGGGGGCCTTGGCGGCAACAACGCTGTCGCGCGTCTCCTGACGCAGCTGCACCAGCGCGTCGCGGACTTCGGTTGCCTGACGCTTGGCTTCGCGGTACTCGATGGATCCGCGCTGCTCGATGGTGGAGTCGTTCACGCGCAGGTCGATCTCGGTAAAGTACGGCGTGTTGACGTGGATGGTCAGATTGAAGTCGTAATCCAGGTCGTAGCGCGGCGGGTCATAACTCTCACGCTCGCCGTCCTTGGTCTCGCGATAGATCTCGGTGCGGTGCTCGTCGATATCCATATCGCAGCCGAGCACCTGCGAAAACTCGATGATGTCGGGGTTGGCGTCGCGCCAGCGCGTCTGCGAGGTAATGATCAGCAGGCCCGCGTCCTCATCGAGCATAATATTGGTGCGCCCGGCCGAGAGCGTGCGCGTGGGGTTGAACGATGCCAGGCGCTCGGCATTGGTCTCGCGATAGGCGAGCTGCTCGCGAATGTCGTCCGCGGTGCTAGAGCGATAGCCTCCAAAGAAGGGAGAGAGCTTGCCGACGCATTCTTTGCACAGGTAGCCTTCATTGATCTTGGTCTTACCTAGAAGTTCCAGCTCGGTACCGCAAATCGCGCACTCTTTCTTCTCGAACATCTTGTCAAAGAAGCCCATGATTGCCTCCCATCAACAGGTAGCGTGTGTCACTTTTGATGATGGGGGAGCGCGCGATCTTTCACGATACCCAGACGGCTCAAGAGGTCTCCACAACTGGGACACATAGCCCATTTTTCATTCCCAACTAAGTTGCGGTGAAATAGTTCCTAAATGGGGGCCTTAGAAGGCCAAACAGGAACTATTCCACCGCAACTTCTGGGTAGTCATTGGGGACGTACTTAAATGAGTAGCAGTTGGAGACACTCCATGCCGAATGTGGGGGCCGCCGCTTGCTACGCGATGGTGATGGCGACCTGGGCGTAGCGGGTGCAGGGGCGCTCGGCGCGGGTTTTAACGCTGAGGGTGAGCATGAAGCGGTCACCGGGCTGCGCGTCGGCGGGTACGGTGAACGTGGCGTCCGTCGCGCATTTCTGCCACAGCGACAGGTCTTGAGCGCCTGCATAGCGCGACGGCTCCACGGCGACATCCCAGTGCGCGTCGAAGCCCCTGCCATCGGGGTCGACGATGGTCGCTGCAAGAGCAACGCGCTCGCCGGCCGCGGCGCTCATGTCGCCCGTGACCTCGGCAACGTATGCCGGATGCGAACAGACCGCGGGCTCATGGGCACACCACTGCGCGCGGACTGCGAAGTCCTCCTGGTAGGCGCGCAGATAGGGATTAGGATTGCCATCGACGGGCGTACCTATGGCAGCAAAACCGGCAGGCGCATCTGAGTCGGGATGCCCGTCCAAAAACATACGGCCGAGCAACGTGTCAAAGTCGCGGTTATCGATGCCGCGCAGGCCAAACGGCAGCAGCGGAATATAGGTCATCGAGTCGCCCTCGGCCATAAAATCGCCGCGCTCAAATTGCATCGCGGGCATGCCTTCTAAGCCCCAATCCAAGCGGGCATGCTTGCCAAACTGGAACCTCTCGGGCTCGTTTTCGTACACCTTGCCATCGCCATAGAGCATATAGCGCGCCATAAGGGGACCGTTGCCCTGCGTGAGATTTTGCTCGGGCCAGGGAGCCTGGAACAGCGGCAGCGTATCGGGCTGAGCCATCTTGGCATCGACATAGCCGCCATACATATAGGGCACACACCAAAACGTGAGCTCGGGGAAGAGCTCATGCCCATGGTCGAGCCAAGAATTGTCCTGCCCCACGCCATCGGCAACGCCCATCACGCGCACCTTCTGATAGACACGCTGCTGCACGGAAGGCCACTCGGGCGTATCGCGATAGCGCTCGGCAATACTCATGAGCGCACGAACAATGGTATTCATGCCGCCCCAGCTGAGCAGCCAAAGCGTACGCGGGTCATCATCCAAGATTGCCTGAGCAATCACGCGCGAACCCTCAGTCTCCTCACGCACATCGCCCTCAAAGGCAACGTTGCCCACAAAGGTACGCTCAATCATCTGAGCCGGCGAAGGAAACGGCGGCTCACCGGCAGCGGCCGCATTAGCCTGCAGCTGAGGCCAAGCCTGGGCATATTCATTGCTCCAGAGGCTCTCGATCCAATGCTCAGGAAACGGTCGATACTCACGAAGCTCCCCAGCCGTGGGATCAGGTTCATGGGGCACAACATTCCACTCATAAGAGCGACGCCCTTTAGTCCGCCAATGCGGATTCACCTCGCCGAGCGTATGGACGCCATCCCCAAGAAAGTGATACTGCGAAGCCGTATACACCACAGCCTGCACATCAAGCAAGTTAAGATACAGAGCCAAATGAACGAGCGAGTTCATATCATCGACTTCCATATCAGTAGTAACAATCACCCGAGTTAAATCGCGAGTCATAAGAAAGCTCCAACCAAAATCATTTCAGCCAGTTACGCGCAAGGCAAGACGGGACCCCACGCCCTCATCGCCGTCAACCCGGCGGCCCGCCGGAAGCGCTCGTCCAGCGTTTCGAACAACGTTAACTTAGGGGGCCCTGACCTTTAGTTTTGTAAACATTCCGCAGCGCGGGTCCCGCTTATCCGATGCTCCGAAGGAGCAGGATAAGCGGGACTCATGCGCGAGGACGTTTACAAAACTAAAGGTCAGGGCCCCCGATGGGATGGTTACCTCGAAACTCTGGCCGACCACTCCCAGCAGCCCACCGGCTCGCCGTCGATGAGTACGTTGCCCCCGTCGAAGTCTTGATAACACAGGTCGTTGAATTGGTGGATCCACACGCCATGGTTGAACGTCTTCTTGGGCGAGCCGTCGGCCTCGCGGTAGCGCCCGGTCAGGTCCTCGACATGGCTAAAGTACGTGAGGTGCACGTTGGCGCCGACAGCGCGCAGGCGAGCCGTGAGCGGCAGCACGGTCTCCTGCGGGATCACGAGCTCATCGCCCTTGGAGTGCGTAAACCACAGCGGCGTCTTGGCAAGGGCGGTCACGTCCTCGTCCGTGGCGTTGTACCACGGCGCGCAGCAGGGAAGGCCCGCCGCGAAGAAATCGGGGTAGTCGGCGCACAGGCGCAGCGTCATAAAGCCGCCGTTGGAAAGGCCAGCGACCACGATGCGGTCGGTGTCGATGCGGTCGGCATGCTCGGCGACAAACTCGTCGATGAGCGCCTTAATGACGGGGGAGTAGATGCTCTGGTTGGAGTGGCCGAGCTGCTCAGTGCCGTTGTCCATCCAAAACGTGGGCGACTGCGGCACGAGCACCCAGGCAAAGCCGCCAAAGTAGCGTTGGATCTGCGCCTGGCTGATGGCCGTCACGCGGTTGCCGATATAAGCGCGCGTGGCGCCCTCGCCTTGCGTAGCGCCCTTGCCCTCGCCAGCGCCGTGCAGGTACACCACGAGCGGGGCCTTCTGGGGCACGACTGTCGTCTCGGGCGCGAAGGGGTTGAAGCAGGCGGAGTCCTCGGCCTTAAAGCTGGGCTCAAAGAAGCCGTACTCGAGCGCGATGCCGTTGACGGCGGTCTTTTGCGTGGCATTGCTCCAGCCCTTGAGCGCGGGGCAGATGTCGCCGCTGCAGGTGTCAAAGACCAGGCCGCAGGTGGGGTCATCGCCGTCGTTGCCGGGAAGGGCCTCGAGCTGCACGATGCGCAGCTGGTTATCGAGCAAGCGCGAGCCCATCACGCTGCCCTCGATCTTCTTGGTCAGGCGCTGCTCGGCGATCTCGAGCGCCACATGGGTGCCAAAGGCGAGCTTGCGTCCGCACTCATCGCACGGATAGGCGGCAAGTACCTCGACATAGCCTACGGAAGGTGCGGCGTGGTCGGCGCCGCGCTCTTTGCGCATGAGGGCCTCGCCCGTGCGCTCGTGGCGCTCTACATATATATGGAAGGTGCGCGCATCGATATCGTTGGCGCGAACGGTGCACGGCAGGTCGAGCACAACCTTGCTAATCCAGGGGCCAAAGTCGCCCAAGGTGGTGACGGTTGCGTAGGTACACGATTTGAGTTCCATGAGCTATCTCCTTTGCGCCGAGAGTGGTAAACATCTGCGGCAATACAATCTAAACATGTTTAGTGTAATGCAGAATTACAGAACAAGCAGATGAACTCGGTAAACGGTCTAAATGAACACTCAACAAACTACTAAACAATCGTTTAACACTATCTATCAGGGCTTTTGTTGATGAGTAAACATAGTGCAGAGGCGTCAATCAAAGTAAAAGACCACGTAAATAGCCATATAGCGATATAGCGACAAATAGGCAATCCCCTGCCATTCAATTTCGTTCACCCCCGATTTCCTACCGTTCACCGGACTATAGACGGCAGAATTGCCACAAATTAGGGTCTCCGTGTAAACTAAAGCCTGCAAACGTTTAGTAAACACATTGTTTACGACAGCGTATCCAAGGGTTCGGTGGCCGTAAGGGGTTATAGTCGCCGAGCCAAAGGCGTGCCTACGCCCAAACGAGTAGGCACACGATGATATGGGGAGGGGTCCCATGGCAGTAGATAACAAGCAGATTGCCACCGATGTCCTCGAGCTCGTGGGCGGTGCGGAGAATGTTTCCGTCGCCACCAACTGCATGACGCGTCTGCGTCTGACGCTCAAGGACAACAATAAGGCCGACGTGGAGAAGATCAAGAAGGTCAAGGGTGTTCTGGGTTGCCAGTTCGCCGGCAGCCAGCTCCAGGTCATCATCGGCCAGAACGTGCCCAAGGTGCTCGCCGAGTTCGTCGCCATGTCCGGCGTCAAGCAGGGTGCCGCGGTCGACGAGAACCTCGATGCTCCCAAGGAGAAGTTCGAGCTCAAGAATCTGCCGAACATCATCCTCGACTATCTGTCGGGCTCCATGACCCAGCTGATTCCGCTGCTCATGGCCGGCGGTCTGTTCCGCACCATCGCTGCGGTTCTCGGCCCCACCATGATCGGCGTCCTTTCCGACACCGATCCGACCTACACGTTCCTCTACACCACCCTGTACGAGGCCACGTTTACCTTTATCCCCATCTACCTGGGCTATGCCGCCGCTAAGAAGCTCGGCGCCTCCCCAGTTCTGGGTATGCTCCTCGGTGGCGCCCTCATGGCCCCGTCCGTCGTGAGCGTCGCGACCCAGGATGGCGGCGGAATCATCTCCGTCTACGGGATCCAGATCGCCGCTGCCAACTATCAGCAGTCCGTCCTGCCGATCATCCTTTCGGTGCCTGTCCTCTACTTCGTCGAGAAGTTCTTTAAGAAGGTCATGCCCGACGTGCTCTCCACGGTCTTCACGCCGTTCTGCACCATGATCGTCACCATCCCCATCGCCTTCATCGTCCTCGCCCCGCTCGGCAACGAGATCGGCAGCCTCATCGCCAATGCCCTCTTTGGTCTTGCTGACATGGGTGGCGTCGGCATCCTGCTCGTCATGGCCGTCCTCGGCGCCTTCTGGCAGCTCTTCGTGGTCTGCGGCATGCACATGCCCGTCATCCTGCTCGCTCAGGTTCAGATCATCGCCGCCGGCTACGATCCGTTCGTCTTCGTGTCCACCAACTGCGCCATGGCCGCCGTCTGGGGCTGCGCCTTCGGTGCCTTCCTCAAGATGAAGAACCCCGACGAGAAGGGTCTTGCCCTGGGCTACGTCATCTCCGCCATCGCCGGCGGCGTCACCGAGCCCGCACTCTTCGGTATCCTCATGCGCTTCCGTCGCACCATGTTCGGTATGTTCATCGGCGGTGCCATCGGCGCTGTGTTCTCCGGCCTCATGGGCGTTACCTATTACCTCGCTGGCGGTGCCTCCAACTTCCTGGTCTTCACCAACTACCTGCAGGGTGGCCAGATGAACACCGTCTGGGCTATCGTCGGTATGGCAATCTCCTTTGTCATCGCCGCTGCCGTCGTCTTCGTCGCCGGCTTCTCCAAGGAGGAGCTCGCCGAGATGGACGAGGAAGAGGCTCCGGCTCTCGCCTAGCGTGTAACGCGCATATCTGAGTAGGCTGAGATGGCCCCCCACCGCTCGCCTACATTGACTCAGGGCCCCGCTCGGCATCCGCCCGGCGGGGCTTTCGTTATCGAATCTGCTATCCGATAATTCGACTTCGGGCACGGGTCGAGAAGAGAAGGGAATCGCATGGGACTTGGCAAGCTCGCGGTGAATGACCGCAAGGACGGCTTCACGCTCGACGGGAAGTCATGGTTTTGGCTGGCGGATACGTGTTGGAGCGCCTTCACCAGCATCGAGCTGTCCGATTGGGAGTACTACCTCGCGCGTCGCGCGGAGCAGGGCATCAACGTGCTGCAGGTCAATACGCTTCCGCAGTGGGATCGCTGCCGCCCAGACCTCGGCATCTACCCGTACGCCAGCGAGGACGGGACGGTGTTCGACTGGTCTGCCCCCAACGAGGCGTATTGGGAGCGCGCGCGAGGGATGTGCCGGATGGCGGTCGAGCATGGTATCCGCCCGGCGCTCGTCTTGCTGTGGTGCAACTACATCCCGGGTACGTGGGGGTCGATGATCGCGCAGAAGCTCGGCGCGCCCGTCATGCCGCTCGACGAGATCCGCCCCCATATCGAGCGCGTCGTGAGGCATCTTGGCGAGTTCGATCCCGTCTACGTGGTTACGGGCGATACCGATTTCAAGTCGGACGAGGCGATTCGCTATTACGAGGAGGGCCTTTCCGCCGTGTGCGAGCTGGTGCCGAACGCCCTTCGGTGCATGCACATCAACCGTGCCAACCGCACGATTCCCGAGCAGTTCATCGATCGTCTGGACTTCTACATGTACCAGCCCGGCCATAATTACGAGGGTCAGAGCGAGGCGTGGAAGCTCCCCGAGGATTTCCGTGCGAGCTATCCCCAAAAGCCCCTGCTGAATTCAGAGCCCTGCTACGAGCAGATGGGCGCGAGCCGCAACGTGTACTGGCGCTTCACGGCCCAGGATTGTCGTGCAAGTGCCTGGTCGGGCATCCTCTCGGGCGCCGCGGCGGGTCTGACGTACGGCGCGCACGGCGTATGGAACTGGCAGACGGTACGGAGCAAGGGATCGGTGTTGGGCGAGGGCTTCGACATGCCGTTCCGTTGGCAGGAGTGCCTGCAGTTCCCTGGCGTGTGGGACTATGGCATGGTGCCCCATGTGCTCAATTCCTTAACCGAGGGCGGCCTTCACGCGGTCGTGCCCGCCCAGGAGCTGCTGGACGATGCCCGCGAGGCCATCCGCGTTGCGCGCGTGGGCGATCGCGTGGTCGTCTACCTGCCGCATACGACGGCGCTCAAGCTCCATGGGCCGTTTGCCGATATGGAGGCGGTCGCATTCGATCTCGAGGACAAGCGCGTGGCGCATCTGCCCATGCGCGTGGACACCCGGACGGGGATGACGCGCATAGAGCAGCATCCCTTCGGCCACGACGCGCTGGTGATCCTCAAGCCGGCCGCGCATTAGGCGGTTTGCTTGTCTGACAGTTGTCTATGCCGCAACGAAGTAATGAAGCCCCAGTGCCAAGTGCGCTGGGGCTTCTTGCCGTGCGGGTCAATCATTTCGCGAACTGAGCGCGTTCGTGACTGACGTGCCTCGAAAATTCAGAAATAATGGCTCGATTTTTCAGAAAAATAGGCTCGAAAATTCGATAAAAGTCGCTCGAAAATTATTTATACTAAATTCATTGCCCGTTCACGCGGAGGTGATATGTATGGGTCTTAAGCCTTCCGGATATTTGCCTCGACTGACAGATTCGATTATCGAACGGAGGATGAAGGCATTCGGCGCCGTGGAGGTTGCCGGTCCGAAGTTCTGCGGGAAAACATGGTCGAGCATGGCACAGGCGGCGAGCATAGCTCATTTGGACGATGCGGGCACTCGTCGCATGGCGGAGCTTGACGTATCTCTAGCACTCGAAGGGCAGCTCCCCCATGTGATTGATGAATGGCAGGACGTTCCGACAGTTTGGGACGCGGTGCGGCGAAGCGTAGACGAGCATGGCAACAAGCGTGGCATGTATCTGTTGACGGGTTCCTCGACGGTCGATAAGAGTAAAGTCTCGCACAGCGGTGCAGGGAGGATAGCGACGGTCCCCATGCGCACCATGAGTTTATTCGAGAGCGGGGAGTCAACGGGGGCGGTCTCTCTTCGTGGATTGTTCGAAGGCCAGTTTGTTGGCGGTGTGGCATCGACTGATGTACGCAAGCTTGCCTATGCGATTTGCCGAGGTGGATGGCCCGCGGCGCTCGAGGGCGATGATGAACTGGTCGGAGATATCGCGGCGCAATACCTGGATGCACTATTTTCTGTGAGCGCGGTAAAGGCCGGACTTGATTCGCGCATGGCTCGGAGATGCGCATCGTCGTTGGCGCGAAACATGGGGACGTCCCTGACGTATCGCACGATGTACGCCGATTTGCATGAGGGAGTTGTGCCATCGGGTGTCGCAGCATCGTATTTTCAAAGTGAGCTCGAACCCTACGTCTCGTTTTTCGAGGACCAGTATTTTATAGAAAACCAGGTTGGCTGGGACGCTCCTATCAAATCTAAGTCCAGGATTCGCTCAAAGCCAAAACGCACGTTTACGGATCCCTCACTGCCCGCTTCGTTGCTGGGAATGTCTCCCGAGCGCTTGTTACGCGAGACACAGACATTCGGTACGTTATTCGAGGAGCTGTGCCTTCGTGACGTTCGCGTGTACAGCACCGCATTGGGCACAATGCCGAATCCCATCGTTTCCTATTACGGCGACGCTGACGGGCTTGAGGTGGATATTGTTGTCGAACTGCCTGATGGGAGGTGGGGGGCATTCGAGGTCAAGTTGAGCGAAGAAAAGGTGCCCGCAGCGGAGGCGAACTTGCTACGCTTGAGGGATAAAATCGCTCGCAACCCAGCGGCGCGCAATGCAGACCCTTCGTTTTTGGCGGTGCTCGTCGGCAAGGCATCATATACGTGGAAAATGCCGAGTGGCGTCTATGTCATACCCATCACGGAGCTTGGAGCGTAGAGTTAACTCAATTTCTGCCGATTTCGATGTTGCGAAAAGTTACCGCGCCGTTATCGATAACCCTCCCATAAGGGGAGGGGGAAGAGAACGTCCTCGAATTTGGCCCATTCTGCGGGATAGTCGATTTCATCCGGACGGGCAACCCAGCGCCCCTCAAGGCCGTATCGACCATAGCCATCCCTGGATCACCCATGTGAGCTGGCAGCGCTGCGATTTGCAGCGCACCGCCGAGTGCGTGGTCGACTTGCGCGCCCAGTACGGTAAGCCGGTGATCGTTGACGATGCTGGTTACGAGGGCAACATCAACTGGGGCTGGGGCAACCTCACCGCCGAGGAAGAGGTTCGTCGGTTCTGGGAGGGCTGCTTGCGCGGTGGCTATGTGACCCACGGCGAGACTTTTGTCGACCGCGGACCCAAGCTCTGGTGGGCGCATGGCGGCAAGCTGTACGGCGACTCTCCCGAGCGTATTGCGTTTTGCCGCTCCTACATGGAGTCGCTGCCGAGTGGAATGGATTGGGTTCCCGACGAGATCGGCGTGATTGACGGGACCTTCACCTGGGACGTGACGTGCATGGCCGATTCCATGGGCAAGGGCACCGATGACGTCCTCATGTACTTCGGCTTCTTCCGCCCGGCGTATCGTGAGTTCACCGGAGACGAGGGCAAGCGCTACCAGGTTGACGTTATCGACACGTGGAACATGACCGTCGAGACCCTGCCGCAGACGTTTGAGGGTGCGTTCCGAATCGATCTGCCCAGCCGTCAATACATGATGTTGCGCGTGCGCACGGTCAAGGCGGAGTAGCCGTACTGCCTCGACTCGAGGTTGCCCCCGTTCGGCCGCATTGCGCGCTCGCACGGTGGCCGCACGTCTTACACGGGCGGCATGTAGATGAAGGAAAAAGGGATGGACGAGTTTTTTGGTATTGATATCGGCGGGACGAGCGTTAAGTGGGCGGTCCTCGGAGAAGATTTCTCCATTCGCGAGCGTGGGTCTATCCCAACGGATTTCTCCACTGCGGAAGAGGCGGTCTCGACCCTCATGGAGATCGTCGAGCCGTACGCGGACCGTGTCCGGGCGATTGGCGTGAGCGCCCCCGGAGGCATTTACGAGGGGGATCCGGACGGCGTGATCCATCGGGGCGGTGCGCTCACCTATATGGACGGTTGCCCAGTGGGCAGACTGCTGCGCGAGCGCTTCGACATGCCGGTCGTCGTGGACAACGACGGCAAGTGCTGCGCTCTGGGCGAGTACGCCGCGGGCGCCCTGCGCGGCGCCTTCACGGGCGTTGTGCTCGCGATCGGCACGGGCATCGGCGGCGGCATCGTCGTGGACGGCAGGGTCCTGCGCGGCGCCAACGGATTCGCGGGCGAGTTCAGCTTCATCCGCAACGACGCGCAGGCGCCGGTCTCCATGGGGAACATCTTCGGCGGGACGGGTAGCTGGCGCACGCTGGTGGCCCTCATGCTCTCCGAAAAGGGCATGGAGGACGACGGCACGGTGGACGGGCGCAGGGCGTTCGAGTGGGTCGCCGCGGGCGACGAGGCCGCACGGCGCGGGCTCGATCGCTACGCGCTCATGTTCGACAACATGCTGCTCAACCTCCAGGCCGTTCTTGATCCGGACGTGTTCGCCATCGCGGGCGGTATCAGCTGCCACCCCGAGCTCATGGAGGCACTCGAGAGGCAGATGGAAGTCGCGCTCTCGGGCTTCGCGGGTCCGCTCGCCGGGTTCCCGAGGCCCAACGTGGTCGCCGCTCAGCTCGGTAACGACGCCAACCTGTACGGTGCCGTTCAGGGCGCGATGCGTCTGGCGCAGTCTTAGCGTGCTGTTGGCTCAACGCGCGTAGAGCAGCATCCCTTCGGTCACGACGCGCTGGTGATCCTCGAACCGCTCGCGTAGGCGTAGCGACCGTGCGGGGCGTGCGACCGACCGTTCAGTGGTAAAACCGTTGACCAAGTCGTGTATGTGCGGCAATATTGCAACGGGCGTCGGCATGTGCCGACGTCCGTCTTTTTTACGGGAGGGAATATGGCCGCCAAGGTGACACTCAAGGAAATCGCCCGAGAAGTGGGATTGTCCCCTTCGGCCGTGTCTTTGGTTCTCAACGACCGCCCGTGCCGCATTTCCGAGGAAAACCGCAAGCGGATCAAAGAGGTCGCGGCGCGCAAACGCTATGTTCCCAACCAAATCGCCCGTAGCTTGGTTATGCAGCAATCCAGGACGTTCGGCCTGATCGTCCCCAACATCGAGAGCCGGTTCTTCTCCTCGCTCGCCCGAAACTTGGAGGTCAGGTGCCGCGAGCGGGGGTATGCCCTCTTCATCATGAATTCCGATGTGTCCTCTGAACATGAGGAAGAGATCGTACGTCTGCTGGTCAATCGCGGCGTGGACGGCCTGATGTTGGTGACGGCGCATGAGATCGATGCCGATGAGCAGCTCGTCGAGAGCCTCGCATCGCTGCCGGTTCCCTTGGTGATGGTGGACCGTTTTATCGAGGGCGTGAGCTGCGATAGGGTTCGCTTCGACAGCGAGCTTGGCGGTTTTCTCGCCACCGATTGCCTGCTGCAGCAGGGTCATACGCGCATCGCATGTCTAGTTAACACCTCTTCACACACCGGCAACGCGCGCCTTACGGGATATCGGCGTGCACTGGAGTCCCACGGTGTTTCCGTGGATGATTCCCTGGTGTTCGAGAGCGACTACTATATCGCCGACGGTGCGGCGGCAACGGAGCGGGTGCTCGGCACCGATGCGACGGCGGTCTTTGCGAGTTCGGACAACATCGCTCTTGGAGCGCTGAAGTGCCTGTATGCGCACGGCAAGCGCGTGCCGCGCGATTATTCGCTCGTGAGCTACGACAACTCCGCTGCGGACGCCCTATTCGAGCCGGCTTTGACGGCGATCGAGCAAAACGTCTCGAAGCTCGCCGACAACGCGATGGAACTGCTGTTCTCTCGAATCGGGGAGGGTGCCGACCGCGCATTCGAGGACCGCGTGCTGGCTCCGCGCTTGGTATGCCAGGCAAGTGTCGCACCCATTGCAAACTAGCCGCGACCCGTGCGTGCGGACATGCGGCGCGCTGCCGCATGCACCTGCGAGCCGTTCATCCGAACCATATCTAATCAAATTGCCAACAGGATAAACAATAGCAAACAGAATTAAAGGTATTTAGAAAAAACGTTTTACCATTTCTGATAAAACGTTTTATCGTTTACACTCGGCTTAACGATATTCGAAAGGCGGAACGATGTCCCGCCTTTGCGTGGGAGGAATAAGCCATGACTCAACCCGTGATCGGCACCCCGTGGACCAAGCTCGACGGTCCGGTGAGCGCGGAGGCGCTTTCCGGCGTGGATAAGTACTGGCGTTGCGCCAACTACCTGTCCGTCGGTCAGATCTACCTTCGCTCCAATCCTCTCATGCGCCCCGATTGGACCGATGCCAAGACGGGGGGGCAGCGCGATTTCGGCCGCATCGACGTCAAGCATCGCCTGGTGGGCCATTGGGGCACCACCCCGGGCATCAACTTCCTGTTCGGCCACGTGAACCGCCTGATCGCCGACCACGGCCAGAACACTATCTTCCTCATGGGGCCCGGGCACGGCGGTCCCGCGGGCACCGCGCAGTCCCTGCTCGACGGCACCTACCGTGAGATCCGCCCCGACATCACGGATGATGAGGCGGGCCTCGAGAAGTTCTTCCGCCAGTTCTCGTACCCTGGCGGCATCCCGAGCCATTTCGCGCCCGAGACCCCCGGTTCCATCCACGAGGGCGGCGAGCTCGGCTACACGCTGAGCCATGCATTCGGCGCGGTGATGGACAATCCGAGCCTGCTCGCCGTGGCGGTGGTGGGCGATGGCGAGGCCGAGACCGCGGCGCTGGCGACCTCGTGGCAGTCGAACAAGCTCGTCAACCCCAAGACCGATGGCATCGTCCTGCCCGTTTTGCACCTCAACGGCTACAAAATCGCGAACCCCACTATCCTGGCGCGCATCTCCGACGAGGAACTCACCAAGTTCTTCGAGGGCATGGGGTACGAGCCCCACTTCTTCGTCGCCGGATTCGACAACGAGCCGCACGCCTCCATCCATGCGCGCTTCGCAGGCCTGCTTGAGGAGGTCTTTGGCAAGATCTGCGACATCAAGGCCAACGCCGAGATGGGTGACGAGACCCGTCCCGTGTACCCGATGATCGTCTTCCGCACGCCCAAGGGCTGGACATGCCCCAAGCACATCGACGGCAAGAAGACCGAGGACTCCTGGCGCGCACATCAGGTCCCGCTGGCGGACGCCCGCGACACCCACGAGCATTTCCGCGTGCTGCGCTCTTGGCTGCGCTCTTATGAGCCGGAGGGGCTCTTCACGCCCGAGGGGCAGATCCGCGATGAGGTCACGGCGTTCATGCCCGAGGGGAATCTGCGCATCGGCGCCAATCCCAACGCCAACGGTGGCACGGTTCGCCGCGAGCTCGTGCTGCCCGACGTCCGCGCTCATGAGGTCCCGGTGGCGGAGAAGGGTCACGGCTGGGGCGCGACCGAGGCGGCGCGCGTGTTTGGTGCCTACACCGCCGACGTTCTCGCCGCGAATGACGACTTCCGCATCTTCGGCCCCGACGAGACGGCGTCGAACCGCCTGCAGGACGCCTACGCCGCCACCAAGAAGCAGTGGCTCGCGGGTCATTACGCGGATGCCGACAACGACGACCTGCTCGCGCCTTCGGGCCGCGTGATCGAGCAGCTCTCCGAGCACCAGTGCGAGGGCTTCCTCGAGGCGTACGTGCTCACCGGCCGCCATGGTGTGTGGTCAAGCTACGAGAGCTTCGTCCATGTGGTCGACTCCATGGTGAACCAGCACTGCAAGTGGCTCGAGGCATGTCGCCGCGAGATCCCGTGGCGCGCTCCGATCTCCGGTCTGAACATCCTGCTCTCCAGCCATGTGTGGCGCCAGGATCACAACGGATTCTCCCATCAGGACCCAGGCTTCATCGACGTCCTGCTCAACAAGGCAAACGACACGCACGTGGTGAACGCCTATTACCCCTGCGATGCGAACATGGCACTCGCGGTTGCGGAGCGCGTGTACCAGTCCACGGATTGCGTGAACGCGATCTTCTGCGGCAAGCAGCCCGCACCGACCTTCGTGACCGTGGGCGAGGCGCGCGCTGAGCTCGAGGAGGGCCTGGCCGCTTGGGAGTGGGCGAGCACTGCGGAAAACCTGGAAGACGCCGACATGGTCATCGCCACGTGCGGTGATGTGCCCACGCTCGAGGCGCTTGCCGCCGTGGACCTGCTACGCGGCCATGGTGTCAAGGTGTGGTTCGTGAACGTGGTCGACCTGCTTAAGATCCAGAACGCCTGCGAGAACGATCAGGCGATTTCGGACGACCGCTTCACCGAGTTCTTCGGCACGGGCGAGAAGCCGGTCCTGTTCTGCTTTCACGCCTACGCCGGTACGATTCGCCGTCTGGTGTGGGCACGCCCCGGCCATGACGCTTGGTGCGTCCACGGCTACGAGGAGAAGGGCTCCACGACCACGCCGTTCGACATGCTGCGCCTGAACAACATGGACCGCTGGGCGCTTGCGGCGGAGGCCCTGCGCCTGATCGACGGCCCTCGCGGGGAGTCCGAGCATGCCGAGCAGATCGAGGCATGGGAGGCGTTCCGCCTCGAGGCGTTCGAGTTCGCCGTGGAGGAGGGCTACGACCATCCCGCGTTCACAGATTGGGTGTGGCCCGATGCCGCCGCCAACACCGAGTCGGCGCTCAATGCCACCCAACTCACCGCCGGTGACAACGAGTAGCCGGCTTTCCCGAACGGTCATATATGAAAACGGTGCATCGCCTGTATGGGTGATGCACCGTTTGACGTTCGGTCGAGTTTTAAGTTCTCGCGAAGTATAAAGCGAACGACCGGGATGGGTATTTCTTGAGCAAACATTCCGCAGGAAAGCCACCCGAAGGTGGCTTTCCGAGGACGTTTGCGAAGGAATTACCCATCCTGGACGGTGGGGAGCGACTACTTCACGACCAGGATGTCGCAATCGGTGTTGCGCAGCAGGAACGTGGAGATGGAGCCCAGCAGCGCGTACTTGATGGAGGACAGGCCGCGGGCGCCGCAGAGCACCAGGTCGGGCTGAACCACGTCGAGCATCTCATCCTTGAGCGTCTCGCGAATGCGACCGGCGCGAATCATGACCTCGACCGACGGAATATCGGGGTTGGCCTTGGCCTCTTCGACCTGGGCGGTGATGGAGTTGGTGAACGCCTCCTGCAGGCCCTGAACCAGGTCGGCCGGGTAGGAGCCTGCGGATTCGAGGGCGGTTGAGTCGATGACGTGGCCGATGACGAGCGCGGCCCCATTGTTGGCGGCGACTTTGATGGCGCGGGCGAGCACGAAATCCTGCTGCTCGGTGCCGTCAAGGGCAACAAATACCTTGGAATAACCCTCGTGCATGGTAGCCTCCTTGACTTAAGCGACGGGCTCCGTGTGGCCCGTCTTGATGTTTTACCATGCCACAGTTATACCCAAATGAGCCATCCGCTGGGGCAATATGCCGTGAACGGCACGCTTTTTCGGTGCAGCGCGCCGTTGGGGGCGATAATAGACCGGTACGTGACGCGCGGTGCTCGTCCTTCCTCGACGGCATGGGTCTTTCGCCGCGCCTCCGCTCAAATGTCTGGGAGGTCCACGTGGACATCATCGAACTGCTCAAATCTGCCTTCCTCGGCCTGGTCGAGGGCATTACAGAATGGCTGCCCATCTCGTCGACCGGCCACATGATCTTGGTGGACGAGTTCATCAAGCTCAACGTGACCGAAGAGTTCTGGAACATGTTCCTCGTGGTGATCCAGCTCGGCGCGATCCTGGCCGTGTGCGTGCTGTTCATCCGTGACCTGCTGCCGTTTGGATTTGGCAAGACGCGCCAGGAGTGCCGCGACACCTGGAGCCTGTGGGGCAAGATCATCGTGGGCTGCCTGCCTGCGGCGATCATCGGCATTCCGCTGGACGACTTCATGGAGGAGCATCTCTACAACGCGTGGGTCGTCGCTGCCGCGCTCATCGTCTACGGCATCGCGTTCATCGTGATCGAGCGTTGGCGCGCCAACAAGCTCGCGGCGCGCGTGGCCGAGGAGGCCGCGGCGAACGCTCGTCCCGGAGGTGCCCACTTTGCGGCTCCCGCCGTTGCCATCGAGCCTACGCAGGGCGGCGACTTTGGCGCCATCACCTCGCTCGAGGACCTCTCCTACAAGACCGCCCTGGGCATCGGCTGCTTCCAGGTGCTCTCGCTCATCCCCGGCACATCGCGCTCCGGCTCCACCATCATCGGCGGCCTTCTGCTGGGCACCACGCGCTCTGTGGCGGCCAAATTCACGTTCTTCCTCGCCATTCCCGTCATGTTCGGCGCGAGCTTCCTCAAGCTCGTGAAGTTCTTCCTCAAGGGCGGCGTGTTCGATGCGAGCGGCCTGGCCATTCTGGGCGTGGGTTGCGCGGTTGCTTTTGTGGTGTCGCTCGTGGCCATCAAGTGGCTCATGGGCTTTGTGCGCCGTCATGACTTCACGGCGTTCGGCATCTACCGCATCGTGCTCGGCATCGCGGTCTTGGGATATTTCGCTCTGCTGGGCTAGTGATTGCGGCGCATCGCGGCGGCACGGCCCTCGTCTACGAGTCGGCTCGTCGTGAGCGGACGGCGGAGGGGTTTGCAGGGCATAGCGTCCCGTGATTCGCCGGCATGCTCGACCTGGCTAGCCTATGGCGCAGATCTTTTTATGACGCAGGTCTTTTGCAGAGCTGCACATAAACGCACGTATATGGCACGCGCTCTGGCATACTGGGTGCGTGCCATGTTGTATGAAAGGGACGTATCCATGACCAATGTGTACTTCAACCATGATGGCGGCGTCGATGACCTTGTGAGCCTGCTACTGCTTTTGCAGATGCCCCAAGCCCGCGTGACGGGCGTGTCCGTGATCGACGCGGACGGCCAGATGGAGGCGGCGCTCGAGGCCACGCGCAAGATCATCGACCTGTTCGGCGGCAAGCAGGGCGTGCTCGAGGTGGCGGCCTCCACGTCGCGCCCGCACCACCAGTTTCCCTCCGAGTGGCGCGGCGCGGCGTTCACCTTCGACGCGCTGCCCATCCTGAACGAGCATGGCGCGCCCAAGACCCCCGTGACCGATGTGCCCGCGCATCTGGATCTGGTGAACAAGGTCATGGCGCAGGAGGGCAAGACCACGCTACTGTTCACCGGCCCGCTCACCGACCTCGCCCGCGCGCTCGACGCCGAGCCTGCCATCGAGGACAAGATCGAGGCGCTCTACTGGATGGGCGGCTCGCTCGACGGCCATGGCAACGTGGTCGACCCGTGCTTTGACGGCACGGCGGAGTGGAACGCGTTTTGGGACCCCGAGGCCGTCAAGCGCGTGTGGGACTCCTCGCTCGAGATTCACATGGTGGGCCTGGAGAGCACCGAGGAGCTGCCGCTCACGCGCGAGCTCTGCCAGCATTGGGCGACTTTGCGCCGCTACCCCGCCCTCGACCTCATCGGCCAGGGTTACGCGCTCGTGCTCAACGTGGCGGCGAACAACGTGTACTACCTGTGGGACGTGCTCACCACGGTCTACTGCCTGTACGCGGATATTGCCGAGGTGGAGCGCGTGCGCTGCGACGTGCGTGTTGACGGCGCGGCGGCGGGCCGGACGTATCGCTGCGAGGAAGGCCGTGAGGTCGCGCTGGTGACGCATACGGATGCGGAGCGCTTCTACACCCTGGTGGACGAGCTCGCGATGTCCGCGGCGCCCGCGCTGTACTAAGACCGTCACCTGCTCGCGAACCTGCGGAGGGCATGCCATGAACATTCAGATCTTTGGAACCAAGAAGAGCTTCGATACCAAGAAGGCGCAGCGCTACTTTAAGGAGCGGCGCATCAAGGTCCAGTTCATCGACCTCAAGGAAAAGGAGATGAGCAAGGGCGAGCTGCAGAGCGTGATGCGCGCTGTGGGCGGTATCGACGCCGTGATCGACCCGAACGCGAAGGATCAGGACACGGTGGCGCTCATCACCTACCTTGCCGAGAGCCAGAAGTTCGACAAGTTGCTCGAGAACCAGCAGATCCTGCGCGAGCCCATCGTACGCAACGGCCAGAAGGCGACGGTGGGGTACTGCCCGGACGTCTGGAAGACCTGGGAATAAGGCGCGCTTGCGGGTGGTGGCTCTGGTGAAGACCGCGGGCGGCGCGGCTGTGAAAGGTCTTCCGCGATGAGGGTTTTCTTGGGTGCCGCCCGCTGATCTTGTGAGTGCAGTCAGGGCGATGGGGAAGATGCCTCCCCATCGTGTGGCGCGTGCATGACCTCGTGGGGGTATTTCGATGAAGCAGCATGCAATGGACGTCATTGTCACATGTGATGAGGGGTACCTAGGCCCACTCCGCACCATGTTGTACTCGCTGCGCGCAAGCAATCAGGGCGCTCAAGTTCGTATTTGGCTGCTGCACAAGGGGATTTCCCTCCCGGCGCTTGAGGAGCTGGAACGGTTTTGCTCGGTTCTCGGCCTCGCGATAGAGCCCGTGACGGTCGATCGTGCGCTCCTCGATGGAGCCAAATGCAGCGAGCGGTACCCCCAGGAGATGTATTACCGCCTGCTTGCACCCAGCATAATCAAAGCCCCCATCGAGCGGGCCCTGTATCTCGATCCCGATATCCTCGTTATCAATCCGCTTGACGATCTTTTTGAAATCGACTTGCATGGCAACGCGTTTGCCGCTGCTTCGCATCTGGATGCCGTCCACCCTGCGACGGCGCTTAACAAAGCTCGGCTTAGCACGTCTTCGGACTACTTTAATACCGGCGTGATTCTGTTCGATATCGCAAGGGCTCGAAAGAGCATATGCGTTGATGAACTCTTTTCGTATGTGAAGGCGCATGAGCAAGTCATGCTCTTTCCCGATCAAGATCTGTTTAATTCCCTTTTTGGCGCAGACACCCTTCGTGTCCCCGATGAGATTTGGAATTACGACGCGCGCAAGTACCCCGATAACATCATTCGAACATGGGGAACGGCGACGCTCGATTGGGTGATGGAGCACACGGCGATTTTGCATTTTTGCGGTAAGGATAAACCGTGGGCTCCTGGGTATCGCGGACAGTTTGCATCCCTGTATAAGCATTATGACGTTCTTGCCCAGCGCGTTTTGAGGTGATTCGCGTGGGCTATATGGAACGGGGATGCAGGCTTGTTGAATAGCGGGTTGAGATCGGTGGCATCTCAATGTTCAGCCTGCATGCGAAAAGACCCGCTCATCGCGTCGACGGTGCGCGATGAGCGGGTCTTGTGTGATGGGTGCAGCCTGTCGTTCGGCAGCTACAGGCACTCCAGGAAGCTCGTGCCCTCGCCGTTGCCGGGGACGCCGAAGTTCTCCAGGATCGTCGCGCCCAGGTCGCTGGCGGTGCCGCGCAGCCCCAGGTCGCACCCGGCGCATCCGCGCTCGGCCATGGACGGGCTCCAAGCCAGCAGCGGCACGAGCTCGCGCGTGTGGTCGGTGCCGCGGTAGGTGGGGTCGTTGCCGTGGTCGGCGGTGACGAGCAGCAGGTCATCATCGTTCATGCTCTGCATCACGCGGCCCAGGCGCCGGTCGAAGTCCTCGAGCGCCTCGCCGTCACCAAGCGGATCGCGGCGGTGGCCATACACGGAATCGAAGTCCACCAGATTGGTGAAGCATAGGCCGCGCCAGTCCTGCGCCATGACCTCGTCCACATGATCCATGCCGTCGGAGTTGCTTTCGTTATGGTAGCTATGCTCAAAGCCGTGCCCGCATAGCAGGTCGAAGGTCTTGCCCACGGCAATGGTGTCATATCCGGCATCGTGCAGGAAGTCCACAGCGGTGGGACCGGTAGGGACCAGGCCGTAGTCGTGGCGGTTGGCGGTGCGTTGGAAATCGTCGGCGCAGGTGCCCACGAACGGGCGTGCAATCACGCGGCCCATGGTGATCTCGGGCCCGTTGATGAGGGTGCGTGCGTACTCGCAGATGCGGTAGAGCTCCTCGAGCGGAATGACCTCCTCGTGCGCCGCGATCTGCAGCACCGAGTCGCCCGAGGTGTACACGATCAAATCGCCGGTCTTGAGCTGGTGCTCGCCGTAGTCCTTGAGGACCTCGGTGCCCGAATAGGGTTTGTTGCACACGATGTCGCGACCGCTGAACGCGCGCAGCTTGTCCAGCAGGCTCTCGGGGAAGCCCTGCGGGAAGTAGTCCATCTCAAAGCGCGTGGGCAGGCACATCATCTCCCAGTGGCCGTCGAGCGAGTCGTTGCCGCGGCTGATGATGCGCATGCGGCCAAAGGCGCCGGCGGGAGCCTCGGGTGTGCCGATTCCGGCGAACGGCTTGCCGGGGCGCGCGAGGTTGAGGCCCAGGCGCTCCATGTTCGGCAGCGCGAGCGCGCGCCCCTTGTTGTCGAGCCACCACTGGGTCAGGTGGCCCAGCGTGTCGGCGCCGTCAGAGTTGTATTGCGCCGCGTCGGGGGCGTCGCCCACGCCGATGGAGTCGATGACGATGGCGAGGATGCGGCGGTAGCGCTTGTAGCGCGCGGTTGCCGCGGCGCCGCTGTTGGCGAGGTCTGCTGCCATGTTACTCGGCCACCTCGGACAGGATCGCCACGGAGGCGGAGACGCCCAGGCGGTTGGCGCCGGCCTCGATCATGGCGAAGGCCTCCTCGGCGGAGTGGATGCCGCCGGCGGCCTTCACGCCAAAGTCCGGACCCACGGTCTCGCGCATTAGGCGGACGTCCTCGACGGTGGCGCCGTGCGTGGAGAAGCCGGTGGAGGTCTTCACGAAGTCCGCGCCGCCCTCAACGGTGAGGCGGCTTGCACGCACCTTCTCCTCGTCGGTGAGCAGGCAGCACTCGATGATGACCTTGAGCAGCGCGCCGCCGGCGTGCGCGGCCTCGGCCACAGCGGCGATGTCGGCGCGGACCGCATCGTCGTTGCCGGCCTTGAGCTCGCCGATGTTGATGACCATGTCGACCTCGGTGGCGCCGGCGGCAACCACGTCAGCGGTCTCGGCGGCCTTGGCGGCGGTGGACATGGCGCCCAGCGGGAAACCGATCACGGCGCAGGTAGCGATGTCGGTGCCGGCGAGGTTGGCCGCAACGCGCGGGACCCAGTAACCGTTCACGCAGACGCTGGCGGTGTTCAGGTCCTTGGCCTCCTGGCATACGCGGTCGATCTGCTCTGCAGTGGCATCGGCCTTGAGCAGCGTGTGGTCCATATACTTGGCGAGCTGTGCGCGGTTGAGGTTCATGATGAGTCCTTTCTGGATTCGGTCGATGATTCGATGGTAGCGGCGGCGTGCCATGCGGGCGCCGGCGATTGCGGGTGCCCGCAGTATATCCATGGTGTGCCGGTGGGAAGAGCGGGGCGGGCGGTGCGGTGGCAGGTTCGGGAGCCGGGCGCGTGCGGGCGAGCAGGCTCTTTCGAGCTATCGCGCGGTATCGCGCCCGAGCTCGCGTGGCCTTAGGCGCGCTGCACCCCGTCGCGCGTGACCGTTGCATACAGCAACGGCTCTGCGGGCGGCTCGGCGCCAGCGTAAGAGATAGCCGCCTCGAACGTCGCCGCACCTTCGGCAAGTTTGCGCTCATCGTTGGCAAAGAGCACGGCCACCGCTTCGCCCTCGCGGACCGCCTCGCCGTAGTTCTTCAGCAGCTCGATGCCCGATGCATGGTCGATATCGTCGTCGATCTTCAGGCGCCCGCCGCCGAGCTGCGCGCTGGCGATGCCAACCTGCTCGGTGTCGATATGCGCCACGAACCCATCGCGAGGCGCCGTAACCGTGCGGCTCAGCGCAGCCTGCGGCAGCAGCGACGGGTCGTCGATCACACGCGTGTCGCCGCCCTGCGCGGCAACGATCTCCTTGAGCTTGGCGAGGGCGGAGCCGTCGGCTATAACGGCGCGAGCCCGGCGCTCGGCCTCGTTGCGGGAACATATACCCGTGAGCGCCACAAGTTCGCTTGCCAGCATAACGGCCTCGTGCGTCAAATCGTCCGGACCGTGTCCTGCCAGCGTGTCGATGACCTCGGCCACCTCAAGGGCGTTGCCTATGTTGCGCCCGAGCGGGCGGTCCATGTTGGTGATGAGCGCCTCGACGCGCCTCCCCATGCCCTCGCCGATGGCAACCATGGTCTCGGCGAGCTCGATGGCATCGGGGACACTCTTCATAAAGGCGCCCGAGCCGACCTTTACGTCCAGCAAGATGCAGTTGGAGCCCGCGGCGAGCTTTTTGCTCATGATGGAGCTGGCGATGAGCGGGATGCAGTCGACGGTTGCCGTGACGTCGCGCAGCGCATACATGAGCTTGTCGGCGGGCACGAGGTTGCCCGTTTGCCCAATGATGGCGCCGCCGTGGGCGCGCACGCAGCCGATGAAGGCGTCCTCGGCAAGGCTGCAGTTAAAGCCGGGTATGCTCTCGAGTTTGTCGAGGGTGCCGCCGGTGTGCCCCAGCCCGCGTCCGGTCATCTTCGCCACAAAGACCTCGCCCGGCGCCATGGCCGCGATCATGGGTACCACCGCGAGGGAGGTCTTGTCGCCCACGCCACCGGTGGAGTGTTTGTCCACGGTGGTGCCGGGGAGTGCCGACAGGTCGACCACGTCGCCGGAGTTCATCATCTCAAGGGTGAGCGTGGTGGTCTCGCGGTCGGTCATGCCGCGCAGGAAAATGGCCATGAGCAGGGCGGATACCTGGTAGTCGGGGATCTTTCCGGCCACGTATCCGCGGACAAAGAACGCGATCTGCTCATCGGTGAGCTCGTGGCCATCGCGTTTGGCCTCGATGATGTCGTACATGCGCATAGCGGGCTCCTTTCACGGATGGTATGGGTTAGGGCCTGTTGCGGGCGGGGTGGGCTCTAGCTGCCGCGGGCGTGGCGGACGACAGGCTGCGATGCGAACGGGTCAGCGTTCGGCCCGTGCGGCACCGTGCCGCCCGGGTTCCACCTCCCGGCCGAATCGCTAGTTTCCCAGGTTGTTCGGTCCAAAGCTCAGCGGCAGCAGTTCTTCAAGCGTATGCACCTCGCAGGCATCGGGGGATTGCGCAAGGATGATGCGGAAGGACACGGGATCGCAGAACTCGCGCATTACTTGGCGGCACACACCGCACGGTGCGCACAGTTCGCTGATCGGCCGCCCGGCGGGCCCTCCCACGATGGCGATGGCCGCAAAATCGCGCTGCCCATCGAATACCGCTTTGTAGATGGCCGTGCGCTCGGCGCAGATGCCGGGGGAGTAGGCGGCGTTTTCCATGTTGCATCCCCGGTAGACGGCGCCGTTCGAGCAGAGCAGCGCGGCGCCTACGGCAAAGTGAGAGTACGGGCTGTACGAGTGCTCGCGCGCCTCGATGGCGGCGGCAACGAGTTCAAGATCGGTCATGGTGCTCCTTCAATGGGGCGGTTGATGTAGATTCTCATACCCCAAATCGGGCAAAAGGAAGCCCGATATCGGTGCTTTTGAAAAGGCTCTGTTAGACCAAGAGTGACATGAAGATAAGCCAAGATAATAGAATGGCAGCGACCACCGGATATTCGACACCCGGTGGTCGTCAGTTAATTTGAGAAGTCGCTATCGAAGCGTACTTGCGTCTCCATTGTGGTGATATGTGTCCAACTCCCACTTGAGCAGGTTGAGCGCTGGCCCAAAGTCCTTGGCGCTTTCGATTCCGAACTCAATGGCGATACTTCCGAAGGCATAGCCGTAGACTGTTGGGCCGAGCCCCCGGCAGTTGGCTAAATCAAGACGCCCTCTGATCGGGTTTCAGCGCCTTGCTGCGATGGCGCCGCTCAGTCTCGGGATCTTGTCCCGGTTCACGGCGCGGCCCCTCTCACCCGTAAGTGCGTACGGTTGCCAATAGCTAGACTCACTGTCGCACCGCAGGCATAAGGCGGTTGTTAGATATACCTAAGACTTATCGGATCTTTGGTCTAACAGAGCTTTTGAAAAAGCGCCCCGAGCACGAAGCTCGAGGCGCCAACAGGTGCTTTGGGTTGGGCATGGCACGGGTTTTGTGCGGCACGGATTACCCGCGCGAACCCTTCTCGTACGGAACGCCATCGGCCTTCGGGGCCACGGAGCGTCCAACGAACAGCACGAGTACAACCAGGGTGAGGATGTAGGGCATGCAGGCGAGGATCTCGCTGGGGATCGGTACCACACCGCCGCCCAGGATGATGACGAGCGCTTGTGCCAGGCCGAACAGCAGGCACGCACCGAATGCGCCATGCGGGGTCCACTTGCCGAAGATGACGGCTGCGAGGGCGATGAAGCCCTGACCGGCCACAGCGGTCTGGGTGAACTGCGAGATGATGGCCAGCGTGATGGATGCGCCGCCAAAGCCCGCCATGACACCCGAGAGCACGACGCACGCAAAGCGGATACGGCTCACGTTGATGCCGAGCGTGTCGGCGGCCGCGGGGTGCTCGCCCACGGCGCGCACGCGCAGGCCCCACTTGGTCTTGTACAGCACGAACCACACCACGATGGCGGCAACAAGGCCAAGCACCACGGTGACGTCGATGTTGAGGTTCGCCCACGGGGTGCCGGCAAAAGCGCCGGATCCAAACACCTTGGGCAGCGTCTGGACGGCCGGGCTCTGCGTACCGCCGTCCCACATCAGGCGGGCGAGGAACAGGGCGATGCCCGGTCCCAGCAGGTTGAGCGCGATGCCCGAGACGTTCTGGTCGGCCTTGAACGTGACGGCCGCCACGGCGTGCAGCAGCGCAAAGGCGCCACCGGCCAGGCCGGCGATCAAAAAGCCGAGCCATGCGTTGCCGGTGAAGAACGACGTTGCGGCACCGGCCAGGGCGCCGATGGTCATCATGCCCTCGATACCGATATTGACGACGCCGGAGCGCTCGGAGATCACGCCGCCCAGCGCGCCGAACACCAGCGGCGTGGCGTACATAAGGGTGATGCCGATGAGCAGGGTGATGTTATTAAGCATTGTCGGCCTCCTTCTCCACGGCAACGGTTGCGACGGCGGTTGCGGCAGAGGTTGCCTCCGCACCGCCCGAGCCCGTCGAGCCGCCCGTGCCCTTCTGCGCGGCGCGCTTCTCCAGGCGGTTGGCCACAAGCGTGACCACGCGGGCGAGCGCCACGAAGAACACGATGGTGCCGATCATGATGTTGATGATGTCGGTGGGGGCGCCCACGGCCATCTGCACCGAGGTGCCGCCGTACAGCAGGCCGCCGAACAGCAGGCCGGCGAAGATGCAGCCGATGGGTGAAGATCCGGCGATGAGCGCGACGGAGAAGCCGTTGAAGCCGTAGTTCTCAAAACCAGCCAGCGTGGACAGGCTGTGGGGCTGGATGCCGGTGATCATGAGGGCGCCGGCCAGGCCGGAGATGCCGCCGGCGATGAGCATGGCGAGCACGGTGTTGCGCTCAACCGGCATGCCGGCGAACTCGGCCGCATCGCGGTTGAAGCCCACGGCGCGTAGCTCAAAGCCCAGCTTGGAGCGGAATAGCACGAACCAAATCAAAACTGCCACGGCCACGGCGACCAAAAACGCGATGTTCACATCGGTCTTGACCAAGAAGTCGTACAGCCACGGGATGTTGCGCAGCGTCTCCAGGCCGGCGTCGGACAGCTTCCACTCGGGCAGGATGGTGGTGAAGCCCGAGGGGTTGATGGCGATGGAGGAGGTGGAGCTCGGCTGGTGGAACATCTCAGAGTTCACCACGAAGTTGTTCATGTAGAGCATGGTCCAGTTAAGCATGATGGCGGTGATGACCTCATGGATGCCGAAGCGCGCCTTGAGGAAGCCGGTGATGCCGCCGATGATGGCACCGCCAGCCACGCCCGCCAGGATAACGACGGGGATCTGCAGCGGCATGGGCAGGTTGAGCATGGTGCCTGCGATGAGCGCGCAGATGGTGCCGGCCACGTACTGGCCCTCGGCGCCGATGTTGAACATACCCGTCTTGAAGGCGAAGGCCACCGAGATGCCCGTCAGGATGATGGGCGCGGCCTTGATGATGGTGTTGGAGATGTATTTGGGCTTGGCGAAGATGCCCTCGAACAGCGCGGTGAACGATGCGATGGGGTCGTAGCCGGCAACGGCCAAAAGGATGGCCGCCACGGCAAAGCCCAAAACGATGGCGAGCAGCGTCGCCGTGATGGGCTTCTTCAAAATGCGGACCGCGGTGCTCTCCTGGGGCTTCGCGGTTGTGGATGCGGTAGCAGACACCTATGCCTCACCTCCTGCCATGAGCAAGCCGAGCTTGTTCTCGTCGACCTCGCCCTGCTTGAACGTACCGGTGATGCGGCCGTCATAGATTACATCGATGGTGTCCGAGACGCTCATGACCTCGTCGAGTTCCAGCGAGATGAGCAGGATCGCGGTGCCGCGGTCGCGTTCGGCCACCAGTGCCTTGTGCACGTATTCGATCGCGCCCACATCCAGGCCGCGCGTGGGCTGGACGGCGATGAGCACGTTGGGATCGTTGGAGACCTCGCGGGCGATGATGACCTTCTGCTGGTTGCCGCCGGACAGGCCAGCGGCGCTGTGGTCGGCGCAGTCGGCGGGCCGGATGTCGTAGTCGGCGATGAGCTGCTCGCAGAACTCGTGCATCTTGGTGCGGTCGAGCACGCCCCGCGCGCCAAACTCGGGCGTGCGGTACTTCTCGAGGGCGGCGTTTTCGGCAACGGTGAACGGCAGGACCAACCCGCGCTTCTGGCGGTCTTCATGGATGGTCGAAACCTTGTGGTCGATCACGTTGCGCGGAGTGGTGTTTTGGATCTCGACGCCGCGCACGCGCACCTTGCCGCCCTTGGCCTTGGTGAGGCAGGTGATGGCCTCAACCAGCTCTTTCTGGCCGTTGCCGTCGATGCCCGCAATGCCCACGATCTCGCCGGCATGCACCGTGAGGCTGAGGCCCTTGACGGTCTCGATGCCGCGCTCATCCTCAACATGCAGGTCGGAGATCTCGAAGATGGCCTCGCCGGGCTGGGCGGGCTTCTTGTCCACGGTAAGGTTGACGTGGTGGCCCACCATCATGTCGGCAAGCTGCTCCTCGGACACGTCGTCCACGTGCACCTCGTCCACGTACTGGCCGCGACGGATGATGGTGCAGGTCTCGGAGGATGCCTTGATCTCCTTGAGCTTGTGGGTGATGACGATGATCGTCTTGCCGGCGCGGGTGAGGTCGCGCATGATCTGGATCAGGCGCTCGATCTCCTGCGGGGTCAGCACGGCGGTGGGTTCGTCGAGGATCAGGATGTCCGCGCCGCGGTAGAGCGCCTTCAGGATCTCCACGCGCTGCTGCATGCCCACGGAGATGTCCTCGATCTTGGCATCGGGGTCAACCTCCAGGCCGTATTGGGCGATGATCTGCTCGACCTTTTGGCGGGCCTTCTTCATGTCGAGGATGCCCGCACCGCGGCAAACCTCGCTGCCCAGCACGATGTTTTGCGTGACGGTGAAGTTGTCCACGAGCATGAAGTGCTGATGGACCATGCCGATGCCGTGCGCGATGGCGTCATTGGGGCTGTTGATCTGGACGGGCTCTCCGTTGATGCAGACCTGCCCCTCGTCAGCCTGGTACAAGCCGTAGAGTACGTTCATGAGCGTGCTCTTGCCCGCACCGTTTTCTCCCAATACCGCGTGAACCGTGCCCTTGCGCACGGTGAGGTCCACATGGTCCAGGGCGGTGAACGTGCCGAACGTCTTGACGATGCCGCTCATCTGCACCGCGTAGCGCGCATCTGGCTCCATAGGCCGCTTCTCCTTCCTGTGGTGTAGCCGCGCGGGGCGGCTGCCGAGGTGGTCTGCTCGGCTCAAATCGGGGGTTCGTCCCGTGGTGCGGGCGCGCATGGAACCAGGTGTCCACGCGCCCGCACCACGGGACGGCTCGTCTGCTCACACGAGCCGTGAACAACGCGGGCCGACGGCGCTGCCGCAAGGGGGCACCGCCGTCGGCCTCGACGAGTCGCTTACTCGTTAGAGGGAGGCGACGTAGTCGTTGAAGTCCTTCTCGGTGCCCGGAGGCGTGATCTTGCCGTCCTTGATCTGCTGGAACAGGTCCTGGGCGGTCTTGTAGACGTCCTCGCTCATAAGGTCGTGGTGCTCGGAGATACCCACGGCGCCGTCCTTGGCGGACAGCTCGATGTTCTTGCCACCGATCTCCTCGCCGTCGGCGGCCTCCTTGGAGACCTCGATAACAGCCTGGTCAACGTTCTTCATGACGGAGGTCAGCATGTTCTCGGGAGCCAGGTCGTACTGGTCCTTGTCGACGCCGATGACCTTCTTGTTGGACTCCTTGGCGGCCTCGATCACGCCGTTGCCAGCGTTACCGGCGCAGGCGAACACGATGTCGCAGCCGTCGGAGTACATCTTCTGGCCGGCAGCCTTGCCCTTGGCGGCGTCGGTGAAGGTCTCGATGTACTGGGAAACGACCTCGACGTTCTTGCCCTCAGCCTTGTTGGCGTAGGCAACGCCGGCCTGGAAGCCCCAGTTGAAGGTCTCCAGAACGTCGGACTTCATGCCACCGACAAAACCGACCTTGCCGGTCTCGGAGGTCATAGCGGCGATGTAGCCGGCTACGAAGGAAGGCTCCTGGGTCTTGAAGGTCACGCCGGTGAGGTTGTCGGTGAGGCCGTCCTCGTTACCCTTGTCGTCCTTGTGGCCCTTCTCAGGGTAAGCATTGTCGATGATGGCAAAGTGCACGTCGGGGTTGGTCTTGGCGGCATCGCGGATGGCGCCGGCCATGGCAAAGCCGATACCCCAGACGGTCTGGGCGTCGGAGTCGACAGCCTTGTCCAGGTTGGTGGCGTAGTCGGCCTCCTGCTTGGACTCGGTGTAACCGACCTCGATACCGGTCTCCTTGTTGAGCTTCTGCAGGCCCTCCCAGGCAAGCTGGTTGAAGGAGCGGTCGTTCACGCCGCCCATGTCGGTGACCATCTGGACCTTGTAGTCGGCCTCGGCGGGCGCGGAGCCGGCCTCGGAGCCGGCGGGCTTGGCGTCGCCACCGCAGCCGGCAACGGTCAGCGCGACGGCGCCGGCCAGGGCAAGACCCATGAGACGATTCTTCTTCATGCTCTTCCTTTCTTGCGATTCGGAAAATACCTATACGGAGAGGCGAGGGGCCTCTCATCTTTTACCGTGCCTGAGCAAGAGCGCGGCGAAAGACCGAATGGCGGCGCCCGGCGCGGGGTTCCGTGCACGGAGCCTCGCGATGCGCGACGCGTGGATACGGGTAGGCCCGGACCTCGCTGGCGAGCGGGCCCGGGCCTACGGCGGGATTCGTTATGCGGGGAGCGCGAGGGAAAGGGCGATCTCCATCATCTGGGTAAAGCTCGACTGGCGCTCGTCTGCGGGGAGGGACTCGCCCGTGAGCGGCAGGTCGGAGACGGTGAGCAGGCACAGGGCCTTTTTGCCGGCGCGCGCGGCGTTCATGTAGAGCGCGGCGGCCTCCATCTCGACGGCGAGCACGCCCATCTTCTGCCACGTGGCGGTGGCGTTGGGGTCGTCCTGGTAAAAATGGTCGGACGAGAGCACGTTGCCCACCTTGACCTCGATGCCCTGCGCGCGGCCGGCGGCCACGGCGCGCTCGAGCAGGTCGTAGCTGGCGATGGGCGCGAACGTGCCGGGCAGGCGGTACTGGGCGGCAAAATTGGAGTCGGTGCAGGCGCCCATGCCGGCAACGACGTCGCGCACGTGGACGGACGGGTCGATGCCGCCGGCGGAGCCCACGCGGATGATCGACTCGACGCCGTAGAACTCATAGAGCTCGTAGGAGTAGATGCCGATCGAGGGCATGCCCATGCCGCCGCCCATCACCGAGACGGGGTGGCCCTGGTAGGTGCCGGTGTAGCCGAGCATGTTGCGCACCTCGTTGAAGAGGTGGACATCCTCGAGGTAGTGGTCCGCGATGTACTTGGTGCGGAGCGGGTCTCCGGGCATCAGGACCGTTTTGGCGATATCGCCGATGTGAGCCCCGTTGTGGGGCGTTGGGGTGCTTTCCATAGTGGGACGAGGCCTCCTTGCGTCGTAGATACCATAGATTACACTTTCTCACGACTTTGGTGGACCTCGTGCGTCAAATCGGCTGTCGGCCGGTATTTCTGCGAACGGTTCCGCAGGTCAGGGGCTTTATTCTGCTAAAGCATCGACGTCGTTGGCGCCCGTTTCGCCGGTCATGAAGGCGCGGGTCCGACGCGCGAGCGCCCGCCTTGGGCTTCATGGGGCCTGGATATGCAACGGTGACGTTGTCGCGACTCGCCCTGCTTGGCGCGGCGAGTCGATTTGGGCCTAGATGTGCAGCGAGGGCGTTGTCGCGACCATGCGGTGAAACACGAGCGCGCCCAGGGCGATGCTGACGATGCCCACGATCAGGCTCAGCGCGTGCCCAACCGCCAGGCCAAAGATGAGCGAGGCGACGAAGATGGCCGTCCCCAGCGCGAGCACGTAGACGAGGCCGCCCAAGATGCAGCTGAGCATGGGCGCGCCGCGCTTGATGACGTCCTGGGGGTTAATCCAAGTGAGGTTGGGGTGCTTGACGTCGACGCGCATGCCCACGCACACCCACAGCAAAAACGTGCCAAAGCCCACCAGGAGGCACTCGAGGGCGCCGAGCGGCGTGACCTGCCCGCTTGCCAGCAAAATGCCGGAGGCGAGGGCGAGCGAGGCCACAAAGGGGATCGCGCTGCTCGCGAGCTTGGCGCCGAGCATGGTGCGCGTGCTCACGGGTGCCGTGGCCATGAGCCATGCCGAGCGGCCCTCAATCGAGACGGATGGGACCGAGCTCGTGCAGGTGAGGCCGCAAAAGCCGAGCACCCAGGGGAGGGCGAGCCGGATGTTGCCCATGAGCGCCGCCACCCGCTCCGCACCGAGTTCGACGCCGTTGACGGTCCCCGATGCCAGGAGGTCCAGCAGCCCCATGCTCGCGAGCAAAACCGCGAAGCCTATGGTGAAGACGTAGCCCACCAGGCAGTTGAACGCGTACGCGGGGATGCCCAGCAGCGTGCGGACCTCCTTGACGACGATGGCCCAAAAGGGCGTCTTCGTGCGGGCGTGTGCTCCGGCCCCGCTGGTGCGCTTCGTCCTGTGCCCGTGTGCCCCGGAGCGCCGTGAGCGCGCGGCGAGGGTGGCGTTGAGGGCGGCGTAGCGGCGCTGCATGATCTCGAGGCACGCGCCGGACACGCCCAGGGTAAAGATCGCGAACCCGGCGAATGCGACGGGGGAGCCCTGCACGACGGCGGCTCCCGCCCAGGCGGCGGGCGGATACGCGCTCGCGATGGAGCTCTCCAAGGTCAGCCCCACCTGTTCGATCGTCCGCAGGGCCTCCATGGCGCCCATGTCCTTTGCATGGGCGGAGAACGCAAAGGACGCGCCCATGACCGCCAGGATCGCCGCCATGCCCAGCAGGGCGTACGCCAGGCTCGCATGGCGAAAACGCGCCGCAACCCAAGTAATGGCATACGAGGCAAAGGTCGCCAGCATCGTGGGAGCGAGCGGGGCAAGGGCCACGCTGAGCACCGCCGCCGTAACCGAGATCGCGCCGGAGGGAACGGCCAAGAAGTACACGACGTACAGGGGCGCCATGGCGCAGACCGCGATCACGAGCGCCATGCCCATGATCGTGGCCATGCGCGAGGCAACGACCATGCGGCGCGATACGGGCAGCGACATGACCAGGTCGTAGTCCTTGAATCCAAAGAGCGTTCCGTTCGCCTTGAAAAACGTGAACACCACGCCGGCGAGCGACCCCAGCATGACCGCCAGGGCGGGCAGGATGCGGGCGAGCCCCACCAGCGCCAGCCCCACCGCCATAAGTCCAAGGTAGGCCACGAACAGCAGTCCCAGGAGTATGGCCGCCGCGGCGATACCGACGACGCGCAGCGTGCGCTGGTTGTGCGATAGCCCGGATTTCACGGGCGCGAGGGAGTTGAGCAGGCCGAGCATCTGCACCCGTGTGAGCAGCAAGAACGTGCGCATGCGGTTTTACGCCTCCTTCTCGACCAGCTCGAGGAAGACCGACTCCAAAGAGCCGTCTCCGCGAACCTGGGCCGTCGTGCCCCGGGCCACGACCTCGCCCGACCGTATGACGGTGAGCTCGTCGCAGAGCTTCTCGACGACCTCGAGCACGTGGGAGGAAAAGAACACCGCGGCGCCCGCCTCGGCGCGTTCGCGCAAGATGAGCTTGAGCTCGTGGGAGGCCACGGGGTCGAGGCCCACAAAGGGCTCATCGAGCACGAGCAGCGTGGGGTCGTGAACGAGCGCGCCGATGATGACGAGCTTTTGCTTCATGCCGTGCGAATAGGAGGAGATGGGGTCCGTGAGCGCTTCGGCGATGTCGAGGCGCTCCGCCAGCGCGGCGATGCGCTCGACACGCGCCGCTGCGGGAACCTCGAAGATGTCGGCGAGGTACGTGAGGTACTGCATACCGGTCATGAACTCGTACACGTCCGGGTTGTCGGGCACATAGGCGAGTGCGCGCTTGGCGGCGATGGGCTCATGTTCGATGCTGTGTCCGCAGACCTCGATGGAGCCGCCGTCAAAGGGCTGCGCGCCCACGATCGCGCGGATGAGCGTGGTCTTTCCCGCGCCGTTGTGGCCGATGAAGCCGTGGATGCTGCCCGCCTCGACAGTGAGGGAGAGGTCGCGCACCGCAACGTGGTCGCCATAGCGTTTCTGAAAATTGCGAACGGAAAGAACGGACATGAACGCCTCCAAAAGACTATTAGATAAATATCTAATAGTCGAGGATTATGGGGCTTCGCCCGGGAAAGTCAAGCCAATAAATGAACGAGAAAAAGTCGCAATTACGATACCCTTGGGCACCTGCGAGTATGGTATCCTTGCAAGCGTGAATAAATCTTCGGCCAACGGTTGCTATTTTCACTCAAACGCACGCGTTTTCTCGGCGAGTGGTGTATGGGGAGGACTTACCGCTGTTCGGGGATGCCGGGTATCGGGGCGAGAGGCGTCCCGACAACACGACGAGGAGCGTGGTCAGGTAATGCAGGAGGCATGGGAAGGCTTCGAGGACGGTAATTGGACCAAAGAGGTCGACGTCCGCGACTTCATCCAGAAGAACTACACCCCCTACGAGGGCGATGAATCGTTCCTGGTGGGCCCCACCGAGCGCACCACCAAGCTGTGGGATGACGTCATGGCCCTTATGCTCAAGGAGCGTGAGCAGGGCGGTGTTCTCGACATGGACACCAAGGTCGTGACCGGTATCCTGTCTCATCCGGCCGGCTACATCGACGCCGAGCATCCCGAGCGTGAGACCATCGTCGGTCTCCAGACCGACAAGCCGCTCAAGCGCGCCCTGCACGTCAACGGCGGTATCCGCATCGCCTGCCAGGCCGCTTCCCAGCACGGCTATGAGGTCGACCCCGAGATCGTCGACTTCTACACCAACAAGCGCAAGACGCACAACGCCGGCGTGTTCGACGTGTACAAGCCCGAGATGCGCGCTTGCCGCTCCGCCCATATCATCACCGGTCTGCCGGATGGCTACGGCCGTGGCCGCATCATCGGCGACTACCGTCGCGTGGCCCTGTACGGCGTTGACGCCCTGATTAAGGACAAGCGGGCTCAGAAGTCCTCCACCCCCTCCGTCATGAACGAGGACAACATTCGCCTGCGCGAGGAGCTCTCCGAGCAGATTCGCTCGCTGCAGCAGCTTATCGAACTCGGTAAGCTCTACGGCTTCGACATCGCCCGTCCTGCCGCCAACACGCAGGAGGCCATCCAGTGGATGTACCTCGCCTACCTGGCCGCCGTTAAGGACCAGAACGGCGCCGCCATGTCCATCGGTCGCACCTCGACCTTCATCGACATCTACGCCGAGCGCGACCTCAAGAACGGCGTCTTCACCGAGGAGCAGATTCAGGAGTTCGTTGACCACTTCATCATGAAGCTCCGCATGGTCAAGTTCGCCCGTACCCCCGAGTACCAGAACCTGTTCTCCGGCGACCCGCAGTGGGTCACCGAGTCCATCGGCGGCATGGGCGTCGACGGCCGCACCCTCGTCACCAAGATGAGCTACCGTTACCTCCACACCCTCGAGAACATGGGCACCTCCCCGGAGCCGAACCTGACCGTCCTGTGGTCCACCAGGCTCCCGCAGGCCTTCAAGGAGTTCTGCGCCAAGACCTCCATCGCTTCCTCGTCCATCCAGTACGAGAACGACGACGTCATGCGCGTGTACCACGGTGACGACTACGCCATCGCCTGCTGCGTGTCCTCCATGCGCGTGGGCAAGGAGATGCAGTTCTTCGGCGCCCGCGCCAACCTGGCCAAGTGCCTGCTGTACGCACTCAACGGCGGCGTCGACGAGGTCTCCAAGAAGCAGATCGGCCCCAAGTACCGTCCGGTCGAGGGCGACACGCTCGACTTCGACGACGTCATGTCCAAGTACAAGGACATGATGAAGTGGCTGGCCGGCGTGTACGTGAACACGTTGAACATCATCCACTACATGCACGACAAGTACTGCTACGAGGCCATCCAGATGGCCCTGCACGACAAGGACGTCCACCGCTGGTTCGCCACCGGTATCGCCGGCCTCTCCGTTGTGGCCGACTCCCTGTCCGCCATCAAGTACGCCAAGGTTCATCCCGTCCGCGATGAGAACGGCGTGATCGTCGACTTCGACATCGAGGGCGACTTCCCCAAGTACGGCAACGACGACGACCGCGTCGACTCCATCGCGCACGACATCGTTCACGAGTTCATGGAGTGCATCCGTCGCCACGAGACCTACCGCAACTCCGTGCCCACCACCTCCGTTCTTACCATCACCTCCAACGTGGTGTACGGCAAGAACACCGGCGCCACGCCTGACGGCCGTAAGGCCGGCGTGCCGTTCGCCCCGGGTGCCAACCCCATGCACCAGCGCGACACCCACGGCGCCATCGCCTCGCTGAGCTCCGTCTCCAAGCTTCCGTTCCGCGACGCTCAGGACGGCATCTCCAACACCTTCTCCATCGTGCCGGGCGCGCTCGGCAAGGAGGACCAGGTTATGTTCGGCGATCTCGACCTCGGCGACATCGAGTTCGAGAACCCGGTTGCCTGCTGCGATTGCACCGACTCCTCCGCGCCCGAGGGTGCCGAGGACCGCTAAGGTCTGCTGACGTTTCGGTCCCGCCCGCAACGTGTTAATCGAGCGGGTGGGGCCTTTGCAAAGGTTGTTGCGCAAGTAACATTTACGCTTGCCGATGGCCGTTCTACTGATATAATTTCAGTAACAATTCCTACTACGACGCTTCGGCGCCAATGTATGAAAAGGAGAGCACCATGAAGGTTGCTGACATCCCCCAGGCTCAGGCCGATAACCTCGTGAGCATGATCGACGCGTACGCCGAGAAGGGTGGCCACCACCTGAACGTCAACGTGTTCAACCGCGACACGCTGCTCGACGCCCAGGCTCACCCCGAGAAGTACCCGCAGCTTACGGTGCGCGTTTCCGGCTACGCCGTGAACTTCCACAACCTCACTAAGGATCAGCAGGATGAGGTCATCTCCCGTACCTTCCACGAGGGCTTCTAAGGCTTCCTCAAGCACCGCACTTGTTTTAGCTGGTCGATCCAATTCGTTGGTTTGACCGGTAGTGCAAATCAATCGATTTGACTGGTTGGTCAGAAAGATTGATCCAATTGGCTGATTAGGCTGATTGAACGCGGCAGGTAAGGCAAGCGGTTTTCTTAAAAGCACCCTTACTCCTATCGCGAATTTCTGGTTTGCTTGTGCCCCCTTTCGAAACGCTGACGCGTTTCGAAAGGGGGCTTTTCATGTCGCGATTGCTGCTCCATGCGATTTCTGTTCGATATGAAGTCTGCTCAGCGTGAGATCTGGAAAGATATGAAATTGAGCATCAAAGGCCAACGGGTTAATTACGATTCACCTGAATAAAAAAGTATTGAACCGCCTAAAGACATCAACCTCCATCGTTGGTTTTCCACGTTGATTGATGACGACCGAGCCTGGACAAACGAAAGGGCGCGCCGCGTTATCCTTACCATCGCAAACCGATTGATACCGTCTGTAGCTACATTAAAGAAAGAGCCTATCGCACCATCGTAACCTTTCTAAGATGATTGATAGCAACCCGCCAGCTCAGAACGGCGCCTCACCACTCAGGGGCGCTCTTCTTTCATCGTCGGCATTTTGTTGGCTTTGAATTGCGAGCAGTGAGGCAACAGGGTCGTTCCACCTGTTTTGCGTATCGGATGAAGGCGAATTCGCGATTTCGGTAGTCCAAATACGGGGCGTGAAAACAAACTTCCGGTATTGGGAAGCTATATTGAGATCCTTCGAGTAGACGGCACTGTTTGTAAAGAAAACCGCAGGTCAAAAAGATTGAAATAGACGGTATAGTCGAGCAATCGGCCAAGAGCTTCCCAATACCGGAAGTTTGTAAATCTTGCAGTAAATATAAATGGATGTTGTCCGGTTTGGCTGGTAAAAATGGGCAGTGTGGATGATTGGCGGTACATCCTGAGCCGCGCGCCGGAGGGGCGCGGCGCTTGCCGGGGCCAGCCAGCCAAGATCACGAGCCAAGGTCTCATGGCGCGCCGGAGGGGCGCGACGTTTGCTGGGGCCAACCAGCACGTTTCTGCTTAATCCGGTCTGTTGGGCATGACGTCGATCTCCTCGTAATCGGGGGCCAAGCAGTGCATTACTGCTAAATCCGGCCTGAAAGGGCCGTCGCTTCCAAACATCCAGAGCCCCATGAACTCATCGAGGGCGGTGTTCTTTTATCCTCTGTGTAGCGGGACTTTTGTGTAAGCGGGAAGAAGCGATCTTCAGCTCGGGCGTTGTCGCGGCCCGTTCCTTTTTGTCAACTGCTCTTGACTTGCCTGTTGGCCTTGCATATCGCGATTCAGCCGGGTTAGCGGTTGCGTCATTTCCGGCTCATTGTTTCAAAGAGGGGCTGTGCGTAAGCATCTGGCATGGCGAGTCGCAATGCATCTCCAGCTCATCGGCTCAAAGAGGGGATATGCGCGCAAGCCCGCAATAAAGGTGCAGCTTTGCCCTCGCCAGCCCATCGTCTCAAAGAGAGGGCTGGCGCGCAGGGGTGGCTATGGAACATAGCAAGCCCGTGGGCGGGACGTGCCCGCACCCACGAAGGGCGCGAGATCTCATGACGCATCTGCAGGGGTGATGGCCTCAACGTGCAGGCAGGCCAACTGTCCTGCATCGCTTACGACGTGCTCGGCGCGGTTGTGCGTAACGGCAATCCGCGATCCAACGGGGAGACCCTCGAACATCGCGGCCATGTTGTCATTTCCCCTTACGCCAAAAACCACTGTGCCTTCAGCGTCATTGCAATCTGCACATGCGGTCCAATCTGCCTGCTCGATGGTAAACGTTCTTGCGTCGGCATCGATGCTCGTGAGCGTTCCCACTGTTATGGCGTGGCTATCAGACCCGCTGGGGACGGGCAGAACCTCGGATACGCAGTAGCTCTGAGCCTGCAGTTGTCCAGCATCGCTCACGACGTCTGGAAGACGGTCGTGGGTAACGGTAATGTGCGTTCCGGCGGGCACCTCTCGGTCGAGCCTGTGCAGCTCCTCGGGGTCGGTCATGGTAAACACAACGACGCCGTCAACATCGTTTTTATCCGCAGGGGCGCACCAGCTTGCATGTTCAATGGTGAACGTGCTGTTGCTGACATTCACGCCGATCAACAGTCCGCTTGTGGTGTTTTCCTGAGTGGGGTTCCAATCGCCAGCCGGCGCCGGATTGCTGATCGCATCAAGGGCGTTCCACGCTAGGGCACCGAGCGCAAAGACGGCGACAAGGGCGCAAATCGTTGCAGAGCGGCGCTTCATTGGTGTGCCTTTCAAGTAGGGTGTATATGCCGGGTCGATGCCGTGGGATATCATCGGGCAATCTTTAAAAGAGACTATACGCCCAATACCGAGAACTGCGATGTTTCGTTCAAAGAAGGACTGCTTATCAAACGCGGCGCTAGGCGGTTGTTCCCAAAGAAAAGCATGCACCGATTGCTTCGCGTGGATTGAGGGCGCATCGCGTGCTGACGAATGTAGGCCGCGCTAGTAATGAGTCGTATGTCAAGTGAATGAGCCGCACGCCGACGAATGCGCCGCGCACCCGCGGCGGTGCCGCATGTCGACGGTTGCGCTCGCCGCACGTCCGACAAGTCCATCTTCTTGAGCCGGCGCTTAAGCCTGGCCCAGCACAGATGCCAAGGTGAGGAACAGGGCGAGAAGAATAACGTTGTAGACAAGGAAATACAGCAGGTATCTGCCCGTTTGCGCATTGCCGGAGCGCGCGTAGATGCGCAGGGTGATGAGGCTCGCGAGTGAGGCCACGGGCGTGCCCAGTCCACCGATGTTCGTGCCAATGAGCAGGCCGGTGGCATTATGCGTAAATCCCGAGAGCATGATGGCCGCGGGAACATTGCTAATAACTTGGCTCGTCAAAGCCGAGACGAGCACCTCGCGTCCGGCGAGCAGTCCCTGCAACGCGGTAACGAGTGCGTCGACGTGCTTGAGGTTGCCGACAAAGATGAAGAAGCAAACAAAGGTCGCAAGAAGGCTGTAGTCGATGTGCCTCAGCACACTGCGATCGAATACCAGGCAGGCCGCAATCGTGACGATTGTGCAGAGCTCCCAGCTCACAATGCGTCCCACACACGCCAAGGCGAGCGCAAAAAGCACGCTGTAAACGGCGAGGAGGTGCCGGTTGATCGGGGTCTCACGCAGCTCGTTTGCGGCAAGGGGCTCGTTTGGTATGAGAACACAGGGGAGAAGCGAAGCGGCAAGTCCCAAGATGCCATACGGTGCGAGCGTGGCGAGAAACGTGCCAAGGTCGATGTTGAATGTCGAGTAGAGGTAGATGTTTTGCGGGTTGCCGATGGGCGTCATCATGGAACCCAAGTTGGCGGCGACCGTTTGGGCTACGAGCGCGATGATGAGCGTGCGAGGTGTCGTATGTTGCAGGAGCAGCAGTGTGAGCGGGACGAACGAGATGAGCGCGACGTCGTTGGTGACGACCATCGAGGCGAAGAACGAGATCGTCACAAGCAGCAAGACGATCCTGCGCGTGCCGCTCTGCCCACGTGTGAGCAAGGTGCGTGCGCGGGCGAGCAGGCCGGCGCGGGTAAACCCGGCGACAACGGTCATCAGGCAAAAGAGCAGGCCGATGGTGCGCAGGTCGATTGCCTCGAGGTAGGCGGGGAGATTGTCGGGGACGGGCGGGAATGCGGCCATGGACGCGACGGCGGCCAGCGCGGCGATCGCCAAAACGGCCTCGGACTGTATGAACGTGCGGATGCGGTCGGCAAGGAAGCGCGCACGCGATCGCGATTGGGCCTGAGGGTGCAGGGTCATGTACGTCACCTTATATGCGGGGAAATCGCATCTATGGTAGCGGAAAAGAAGCCGGCGAGTTCGTTCGGGTGCTTTCCGCATGCAAGCGGAGGGCGGCTGCCCGGCTGCAACGGGCCCCGCGTCGAAATGCGCGTCGTGCGCACGCGCGTCCCATGCGTCTGCTACTCTAGTTCCGATACATACGAGAGCGGAGTGAGGCTATATGGCGCAGATCGTGTTGGAGCAGGGGCAGTCGCAGGAGTCGAGGTACGCGACGGGTCGCGTGCATTCCATCGAGAGCATGGGCACGGTCGACGGGCCCGGCGTGCGCTTTGTCGTGTTCACCCAAGGTTGCCCCATGCGTTGCGCGTATTGCCACAACCCGGATACCTGGGCGGTCGGCTCGGGGGCGGGAACCTCGGTGACGGTCGAGCGAATTATCGACGAGTTCGAGAGCAACCGTCCCTTCTACCGCACGGGCGGCATCACGGTGACCGGCGGCGAGCCGCTGCTCCAGCCCGAGTTTGTGGGCGACCTGTTTGCCGCCATGCACGCCAACCCCAACGGGCGCGTGCACACGTGCCTCGACAGCTGCGGGTATGCGTACAACCCCAAGAAGCCCGAGCGCTTTGACAAGGTGCTTGCCCAGACCGATCTGGTGCTGCTCGACATCAAGCACAGCGATCCAGAGGGCCATAAGGCGCTGACCCGCTGCGCGCCCGACAACATCCTCGCGTTCGGGGACGAGCTGGCCTGTCGCGGCGTCAAGGTCGTCATCCGTCATGTGATCGTGCCCGGCATCACGGATACCGAGGAGGAGTGCGAGGCCCTGGGTCGCCTGATCGCTCCCTGGCACAACGTGGTGGGGCTCGAGATGCTGCCCTACCACACCATGGGTATCGTCAAGTACGAGCAGCTGGGGCTCGAGTATCCCCTCAAGGACGTGCCCGCCATGGACAAGGGTCGCATCCCAGCCCTGCGCGAGGCGGTCATGCGCGGCCTGCGCCAGGCCCGCGCCGCCGAGTGCCACTGCGCGGGATAGGCGCGTTACGCGCCTCCCAATACCGCCAAGAACGGTTACAGGCACGAGGGGCATTGTAGACGCCGTGCATGGGGTGCATGCGCCGGCAAGCACGGTATGCGCGCGCTTCGATAGGTGAACCGCGTGCCCCCGCGCCGTTCCCGCGCATGCCCCGCACCACTGCCGCTCGCGCTCCGCGCCGCGGTCGCGCGTGTTGCCCGCGGCTCGGATGTGTGCCAGTCCCCGCCGGCGCCATGAATCCGTGAACGGTTGATTGGGGACCGCAAACGGTCGCACATTGTTCCATCTTGCGGCAGCATTTTGGGCCCTTGTCGCTCATCTGGCTGTATTTTTAGCTATCTACCTGCAGATTCTCTTCAGTTCACAGCCCCTCCGCATGAATCGGAAGCAAATGAACCGAACCCCCGGCGCAATCAACGTATGATTTCGTTGTCGCACGAAGGGGGTGTTTGGCCATGGAGAATGTGGAGCTCGTCACATTTATGCGCGAGCACGATGGCGTGACGCCGGAAGACGCGAGCGCGCAGCTCGGCGTGAGCACGCGGACGCTGCGCAAATATGTTGCCCGGGCCAATGAGTCCCTGTCGGGCAGTGCTGTTGTCGAGTTGATCCGCGGCGAGGGATATCGCCTGCGCGTGCTTGATCAAGAGGGTTTGGACGCCTGGATCGCCGCACAGGGTGGCGGCCATGCATGCCTTGCGTGCAAGACCTCCGAGGAGCGCGTGAACTACCTCCTCAACGATCTGCTCATGCGCAATGACTGGATCAAGCTCCAGGAGTTGTCGCAGGCCCTCTTTGTCTCCAAGAGCGCATTGTCGGGCGACCTCAAAAAGGTCGAGGAGCGTCTGCGCCCCTATGACCTCGTGCTCGAGAAGCGCTCGCATTACGGAATCCGCGTGACGGGCGGGGAGATGTCCCGTCGCCTGTGCTTGGCCAATGCCGCCATCGACGCGAGCAGCGCAACGGGCGCCTCCGGCGTCACCGGCGGGCTCAACACCCTGGTCCTCAAAAACTTTGTAGGGGGGAGCCTCCAAAATAACGAGGCGGTGCTCGATGCCATCGCCGTCTGCGTGAGCGAGGCAGCCGAAGCCCAGCACCTCACCATAAACGCCGCCGCTTTTCAGAACCTGCTCGTCCATATCGTCATAGCGCTGATGCGCATTTCGAACGACTGCTACGTGCCCATTGAGGACAGCCGCCTGCAGCGCATCGTCGCAACGCACGAGTACCGCGCCGCAGAGGACATCGCCCAACGCATCGACGCCCTCACCTCGATCTCGCTGCCGCAGGAGGAGGTCGCCTACATCGCGATTCACCTGGCGGGCAAGCAGACCATCTACCAAACGCCGGACGAGAGCAGCCTGGTGATCTCCGACGAGGTGTGGCAGGTCGTGTCCGACATGCTCGATCGCGTGTGGCGGGTGTTTCGCTTTGACTTTCGCAACGACCTTGAGCTGCGCATGAACCTTGCGCGCCACATCCAGCCGCTCTCGGTGCGCCTGCGGTACAACCTCAAGCTCAAGAACCCCATGCTCGATGACATCAAGGCCCGCTACCCGCTGTCCTTTTCGATCGCCGTCGACGCATCGACGGTCATCGCCGAGGCCTACGGCGCGCCGCTGTCCCATGACGAGATCGGCTATGTGGCCCTTGCCTTCGAACTCGCGCTCGAGCGGTCTAAGACCGAGACGGTCAAAAAGAACATCCTGGTCATCTGCGCCTCGGGTGCCGGTAGCGCCCGCCTGCTGGAGTACCAGTGCCGTCGGGAGTTCGGTGACTACATCGATCAGATCCAGACCTGCGATGTGATGAGGCTGGACAAGGTCGATTTTTCCACTATCGACTACGCGTTCACCACCGTGCCGCTCAACCGCGAGCTGCCGGTGCCCGTGCGCGAGGTGTCGTGCTTCCTCGACCCCGTGGAGGCGGAGCGCACGCGGACGGTCCTGCGCAAGGAGATGCGCCGCCCGTCCGCCCTGGGCGCCGATTACCTGGGAAGGGACCTCTTCTTCCCGCATCTTGCCTGCACGTCCAAGGCGGAGGTCCTCGATTTTCTCATTGCCCGCGCCGAGGAGTCGCGCGACGTCGCGCCGAACTTCCGCGAGCTCGTGTTCGCGCGCGAGGAGCGCATGCCCACCGCCTTTGGCAACAACATCGCCATGCCGCATCCGCTCGAGGTGGCCAGCAGGGACGCGTTTGTCTGCATCGGCCTGTTGGATGAGCCCGTGGTGTGGGGAGCTGAGGGCGAGGAGGTACAGGCGGTGTTTCTCGCGGGCTTCTCCTTTGACGAGGACGGCTCCGCGCGCACGTTCCTGGACGGTTTTGCCGGTGTGCTCGTCAATCCTCAGGCGATCGAGCGGCTGGTTACCGAGCAGACCTGGGAGGCCTTCGCCGATGTGCTGGGGGCGTCGGGAATCGTCGTAGACGGGCCGCCCGGCTCGGCGAATAGCCTGACCTAACTGCTTTTTCGCATCGCCGCGGCGTGTCCGCGCGCATTCGATAGATAGGTACGACCGCGAGGATAAGAGAGGAGGAGAACATGGCCGAAGAGGAAAGCATGGAGCTCATCTCGTTTGGGATTGTGGCATCTGCCGGCCAGGCGCGCAGCCTGGCCATGGAGGCGATCGCGCAGGCACGCGAGGGCGACATCGAGGGCGCCCGCAAGACGCTCGAGGAGTCGCGCGAGGTCGGCCTGCAAGCCCATGACGAGCAGACCAAGATCCTGTCCCGTGAGGCCAGTGGCGACCACGTGCCCGTGGACGTGCTGCTGGTTCATGCGCAGGACCATCTGATGACCTCGATGCTCTGCCAAGACCTGGCGGAGGAGATCATCGCCCTGCACGAGCGCATCGCCGCCAAGTAATCGTATGGTCCGCAAGGGGCCGTTGTCCGGGGCAATCGCCCCAGAAGGGAAAGATCTGTCATGAAGGTATTGCTCGTTTGCGCGGCTGGTATGTCCACCAGCATGCTCATGAAGAAGATGGAGGGCTACGCGGCCGAGAACGGCATCGACATCGAGGTCGCCGCGCGCAGCTTCTCGGAGCTCAAGGATCCCAAGGCCGCGGGATATGACTGCATCCTCGTTGGCCCGCAGATCTCCTACCAAAAGGACAAGATCGTCAAGAAGGCGGACGGCCTGCCGGTCGACGTCATTCCCATGAAGGACTACGGCCGCCAGAACTGCCCGGCCATTTTCGATCAGATCAACAGCCTGATCGGCTAACCGGGTTCGCTGCACGTGCATGATGGGTTGAGCTTATGAAGAAGAAAGAGCAGGTCAAGCGGGCTCGCGCCAAGGCGCAGGCCCAAGCGGGACGTTCCAAGGTGGACGGCGCGGCGGGCAACGGTTCTCGTGACGCCCGCAAGGGCCCGTCCGTGCAGGCGGCCTCTTCGCGCAAGCGCCAGGGTCCGGGCACCGACGCGTTCAAGCGCGAGCAGTCCGTCAAGACGGCCAAGTGGAATCGCTTCATGCTGATTCGCTACCTGGACGCGGGGCTGTTCTTTATCGGGCTGTACTGGGCGCTCATGCTCCTGGCGTTCCAGCCCGGTATCGCTATGGTGGTGCCGGTGCTCGAGATCGTCATCGCCCTCGCGGTGATGGTCGAGGTCTTTACCACCTTGTCGAGCGAGACCGAGTATCTGGTTTGGTCGCATCGCGTGCTGGTGGCTTCCTGCGCGCTGTCCGCCGTGACGCTCGCCGCGACGGTCTTGGTGGGCGAGCAGCTCTTCTTCCCGTTTTTGAGCAGCAAGATGGTTGGGGCCATGTTCTGCGTCGCTCTCATCGCGGTCAAGCTCATCATCATCCACCGCATCGTTCTTGTGCGCGACCGTCGCGACAAGCGCTATGCACTGTATCAAAAGGTTCTCAAGTACAACAGCTAGACATATAGGGGGTTGGATATCGTGTTTGATCTTCTTGAGAAGTACATCATGGGGCCGATGACCAAGCTGTCACAGTTCCGCATGATCCGCGCTATCACCTTCGCCGGCATGACCTCGATCTCGTTCACCATCGTGGGATCGATGTTCCTCATCCTGAACGTCCTGCCGCAGGCGTTCCCGTTCCTGGCCGGCATCTGGTCGGTGTCGTTCGACAAGATCACGAACATCTACATGCTCGCCAACAGCGCCACCATCGGCTGCATCGCGGTGTACTTCCTCATCGCCACCGCGTTTGAGTACGCTCGCATCCTCTCCGAGGAGGACGAGATCGACATCAAGCCCATCAACGCCGTGCTCATGGCCGTCATGGCCCTGTTCATCTGCATCCCGCAGATCGGCATCGTGGACGGTGTGATCTCCCTGCTCAACGATCCCGAGGCCGGCCTGTTCAACGGTTGGACCATGGGAAGCGGCCCTGCCCGCTTTGGCGCCACGGGCATCTTCTGCGCCTTCATCATCGCCTGGTTCTCCGTGCGCATCTACGCGCTCTGCGTCCAAAAGAACATCGTCATCAAGCTGCCCGACGTGGTGCCCGACGGCGTCGCCCGCTCCTTCACCGCTCTGATCCCGGGCTTTTTGGTCGCCATCGTCTGCATGCTCATCCAGGCCGTCTTCATGGCGTTCGGCACCGACTTCTACAGCTTTATCGCCATCCCGTTCGGCTTCGTGGTCAACATCGTTGACACCCTGCCCGGCATCCTGGTGATCTACTTCCTCATCCACGCCCTGTGGCTCGTCGGTATCCACGGCGCCACCATCGTGACGTCGCCCCTGACCGCCATCGCGCTGTCCAACCTCGTGGTGAACGCCGAGGGCGGCACCGCCATCTGGGCGGGCGAGTTCAACAATGCCTTCGTGACCGTCGGTGGTTCCGGCGCCACGCTGGGCCTGACCATCCTGATGCTCACGCTCGCCAAGTCCGAGCAGCTCAAGGCCATCGGCAAGGCCGAGATCGTGCCGGCGCTCTTCAACATCAACGAGCCGCTCATCTTCGGTCTGCCTATCGTTTACAACCCTGCCCTGGCCATCCCGTTCATGCTCGCCCCCATGGCCTCTGCCGCCATCGCCTACCTGGCCATCTCCATGCGCATCATCCCCTCGGTGATCGTGCAGATGCCGTGGCCTACGCCTGTCGGCCTGGGCGCGTTCATCTCCTGCGGCGGTTCGTTCACCGCCGCCCTCGTGGCCATCGTCTGCGCGCTGGTCGCCACGATCATCTACTTCCCGTTCTTCAAGAAGTACGATAAGCAGCTTTGCGAGGAGGAGGCCGCCAAGCTCGCCGCCGAGGCCGAGTAAGCGCCGCTGCACCCGCATATGCTCACGTAAGGGGCCGGTGGACCAGACGGTCCGCTGGCCCTTTGGTATCCAATGCTCGACTGAGAGGTCTTACCATGCCTTTTTCCAACGGATTTTTGTGGGGCGGCGCCGTTGCCGCGCATCAGCTCGAAGGTGGCTGGGATTGCGGCGGCAAGGGGCCGAGCATCATGGACGTCACCACCGCCGGCGACGTGCACACGCGCCGTCGCTTTACCAGCGAGGTGCTGCCCGGTGAGAACTACCCCAATCACGAGGCGATCGACTTTTACCACCGCTTCCGCGAGGATATCGCGCTCATGGCCGAGATGGGCTTCAAGTGCTTTCGCACCTCCATCGCCTGGAGCCGCATATTCCCCGAGGGCGACGAGCTCGTGCCCAACGAGGAGGGCCTCAAGTTCTACGATGAGCTCTTTGACGAGTGTCTGGCGCATGACATCGAGCCCGTGGTGACGCTCAGCCATTTTGAAATGCCGCTCGGCTTGGTGAACAAGTACGGCGGCTGGCGCAATCGCAAGCTGATCGATCTGTTCACGCGGTTCGCCACGGTGTGCTTTGATCGGTATCGCGACAAGGTCACCTACTGGATGACGTTCAATGAGATCAACAACCAGGCCGACTACAACAACGACTTCGCGTTGCTCGTTGACTCCGGCATCGTCGCGGAGCCGGGCGAGAACCGCGAGAAGGCCATGTACCAGGCGGCCCACTACGAGCTGGTGGCGAGCGCCAAGGCGGTCATGATCGGCCACGCCATCAATCCGAATTTCCAGATCGGCTGCATGATCGCCATGTGCCCCGTGTACCCGGCGACCTGTAAGCCCGAGGACATCCTCATGGCCCATAAGGCGATGGAGCGCCGCTACTACTACGCGGACGTGCATGCGCTGGGCACGTACCCGCCCAACATCACCGCGCTGTGGGACCGCAAGGGCTATGACATCGACGTCACGACGGAGGATCTCGTGCTGCTGCAGGAGGGGACGGTCGACTACATCGGATTCTCCTACTACATGAGTTTTGCGACCCAGTGGCGCGAGGAGAACACGCATTTCGAGTTCGACGAGACCGTCGACTTGGTCAAGAACCCGTTCGTCAAGGCGTCGGATTGGGGTTGGCAGATCGACCCCGTGGGCCTGCGCTATGCCCTCAACTGGTTTACCGACCGCTATGGCCTGCCGCTGTTCATTGTGGAGAACGGCTTTGGCGCGTACGACAAGAAGGAGGCCGACGGCTCCGTTCACGACCCGTACCGCGTGGATTACCTGCGCGCGCACATCGAGCAGATGAAGCTCGCGGTCGAGGAGGACGGCGTGGACCTCATGGGCTATACGCCGTGGGGCTGCATCGATCTGGTGAGCGCCGGCACCGGCGAGATGGAGAAGCGCTACGGCTTCATCTACGTCGACAAGGACAACCAAGGCAACGGCACGCTCGAGCGCTCGCGCAAGGACAGCTTTGCCTGGTACCAAAAGGTGATTGCCAGCAACGGCGAGGACCTGGCGTAGCAAAGACGAGAACGCCGGGCAAAAGGCGCGGACGCGGGACGGTTCCCGTTTTTGGAGCCGTCCCGTCGCGGCGCCGCTGAGAAGGTGCCGCTGCGGAGGAGTTGCTGCGGAGGCGTCGCTGCGATGGCACCGCTGCGAAGGCACCGCTGCGGAGGCGTTGCTGCGATGGCACCGCTGCGAAGGTGCCGCGAGAGTTGACTCTCGCGGAGGTTTTTCGTCCTGTCACGAGTTTAGCGGCTTCGAAAGTTAACTCTCGGAGCACTTTGGTGGGGGTGCGGTGGGCGCCGACGGTCGTATGGGTTCCAGCCGCGTGGGTGCCGGCCATGTGGGCGTCTGTCGCGTGGGCACCGGTCGCGCGGGTGTCGGTCGCGTGGGTTCCGGCCGCGCGGGTGTCGGCCGTGCGGGTTCCGGTCATATGGACGTCTGTCGTGTAGATGCTTGCTGCGTGAGTGTCTGTCGTGTGGGCTCCGGTTGAGACTATCGGTCGTGCATAAAGGAAAAGAGGGGTATGGGGGCGCTGCGACGCGGCGTTCGGTGCTCTGCGCGCGAATCTCTGCAGGTTCGCTACGGGGCTCTCCAGGCGCTGTATTACTTTGGAACGTGTGCATTGGGAGGCTTTGCCGCGATTTTCCTGGGCTACAAGGGACTTTCGAATTCGCTGATCGGAGTCGCCACCGGCGCTTCGTGCATTCTGAGCGTGGTCCTCATGCCTGCGATCTCAATGCTGCTCGAGCGAAAGCCCGGCCTGGGCATACCCCGGGTTGTGCGCTCCCTTACGTTGGGCTCTGTGGCGTGCTATGTCGTGCTTGCGTTGGCGCCCCTACCCACATATGCCGTCATCGTCCTGTTCGCTCTCGCGAACGCCATGTCGCTCGCGATAGCGCCCTTTTTGTCGCAGCTGGCGATGGGGTTCAACCGAATCGGCATGCCCATCAACTTTGGGCTTGCACGCGGGATGGGGTCGGTGAGCTACGCCGTCGGCGCCGTGGGGCTCAGCAGGCTGGTCGAGCTGTCGTCTCCCGGGGTCCTCGCCGGCCTGTTTGTTCTGTCGGGCGTTGTGCTGCTGGCGGTGCTCGCGTCCATGCCCACGTGCGAGGCGCCAGTCAAGGCGGGAGCGGTGCAGGCGAAAGAGCCCCGTTCCCAAGCCGACCAAACGCTGGGTTCCACGGGGAGAGCGCTGGCGGCATGTGATTCGGCAGAAGGCATGGCCGCGGCTGCGGGGACGGTCGTGGACGCGCCGGCGGGGGATGCCCCGGGTGAGCTCAACGCTTCGCACGGAGCGAAGGGGCGCCATGAGGATGAGCGCGGCGGCGCGTTTCGCGAGATTCTGCGCGAGCGCGTCCTGTTGATGGTCCTTGCAGGGTTTATGGTCGCGTTCATCGCATGTAACTGTCTGAGCGTGTACCTCATCGACATCGTGGTCAACGTGGGCGGCGACACATCGATGTACGGTGTCGCGATTTTTTGCATGGCGGCGAGCGAGCTGCCCGCTATGGCGCTGGTGCCCCTCCTGCGCCGTCGGTTTTCGACGGGAACGCTGTTCATGGTGGTGGGGGCGGCATATCTGCTGCGCAACATGATCGTGGTCTGCGCGACCAGCGTCCCCATGGTGTTCATCGGCCTGCTCTTTCAGTCCACAAGCTATGGTCTGCTCACGCCGCTGCTGACATGCTACATAGCCGAGGTCTGCAGCCCGCGAAGCGAAATGCTCGGGCAGACCTTGCTCTCGGTGGCAACCACGGGTGTGGGAGCGATGGTGGGCACGGTGTGCGGCGGCGTGTTGCAGGATACGTACGGCATACAGGCGATGTTGTTGTTCGTGGCGGTCGCGACCGTAGTCGCGGCGTTCATGTTCTTTGTAGCGGGGGCGCGCGCACGCCGAGAAGAGACTGCGCGTCAAGAAGAGGCTGCGCATCGAGAAGGGCCCGCTCGTCGAGAAGAGTCCGTGCGTTAAAGAAAGGCTGCGCGACGTGGGGCTCGGGTGTAGCGCCCTAAAAGCAAACGGCGGCGCCGGAGGAGAAGCCGACGCCGCCGTCTAGAGGGGTGGAGTACTGTTGATGTACCCGCTTGGTGGACGCTCACATCGCTGCACGCGCGACTTCACGGAGGGCTCACGCATTGCGCACGTCCCGTACATATTTGATGCGGGCCTCGTGCGGGGAGGGGACATTAGCAGGCTGTCTCGCCGCACCGTTTCCGCCGGTGCCATGGTAAAACGACTTGTGGAGCCGTGCCCTCGATTGCTGTCCCGCCGCGCCGCTTCTGTCGGCGCCATGGCAGGTTCGACGGGGCGCGCAATCCGTTACGGCAGGTCGTTGCCTGCCGCGATGTACAGGTCGTACCAATCCTGACGCGACAGCTCGACCTCGGCACTCGCGGCGATGCTTCGGATGCGCTCCGGGTTCATCGAGCCCGAAATGACCTGCATGTGTGCCGGATGGCGCAAGATCCACGCGACGGCGATGGCCTCCTTGGAAACGCCCTTCGCCTCGGCGAGCTCGGCAAGCACCTGATTCAGCTCCGAGAACTGCTCATTGTCGATGAACGTGCCTGCGAACATGCCGTATTGCAGGGGGCTCCATGCCTGGATGGTCATGCCGGTGAGTTGGGAATACGCGAGCACGCCGCCATCGCGATCCGCCGCGGCGTCGTCGTCCATGTTCTCATGCATCTGCACGCGCACCATGCCGGCGTGGCACAGGCCAAACTGCAGCTGGTTGACCTCGAGCTTTTGGTCGAGATTGGCCTGCAGCATCTCACAAGACCACGGCCCCATATTGCTCACGCCGATGTGCCGCGCCATGCCGGAATCGACGATCTCCGCCATGGTCTGCCCAAGTTCATCGAGGTCGCAGAGGGCATCGAAACGGTGCAGAAGCACAAAGTCGACGTAATCGGTCTGCAGGCGGTCGAGCTCGGCCTCGAGTGATGAGAGCAGATGATCGCGCGAGAAGTCGTAGATGCCGTTGCGCTTGCCGGTAAAATCGGGCGCGATGCCAAACTTGGTTTGCAAAACGACATCTTGGCGATTGACGCCCAGGTCGTGCAGCGCCTGCCCCAGCACGCGGGAGCTTTCACCCGCACCGTAGATGTCCGCCGAATCGAAGAAGTTCATGCCGCAATCGAGCGCGGCCTGTGCGATTTCCCGCGCCTCGTCGCGCGTCTTTCCCGCCATGCGCATGACGCCCATCGCAATGCGGCTCGCCTCGACGCCGCTCGATCCGATCCCCTGGTATTTCATGATGCCCCTTTCGTGACCGCTGTTGCCAAAGAGTTATCATAATTATGATAACTCTTACGAGGGGAGCTCAGATGCCGTCCATTCGTCCGATTTCTGATCTGAGAAACAAGTTCACGGAGGTCTCTTCCGAGGCACAGGAAACGGCCGCGCCGATTTTTCTCACGAGGAACGGGGTCGGCGAGATGGTGGTCATGAGCATGGAGGCTTATGAGAACCTGCAGTTCGAGAGCGAGGTGTACACCAAGCTCAAGGAGGCGGAGCGTGAGGCCGAACTGACGAGCGCTCGACACTCGTCAAAGGAAGTCTTTGCGGCGATGCGAGACGCGGTCCGCAATGCGTCATCTTCGGAGACGGCCTGTGTATAAGGTCGAATACCTCCCCTTGGCGCTACGTGATGTAACGGGAATCGTTTCGTATATCGCGGGCGATCTTCAAAACCCGCGAGCGGCGGAAAAGCTTGCTCAGGAGTTTATGGCTGCGGGAGACGGCCTCCAATCAATGCCATATCGCCGCCGCGTCTATCAAACGATACGCCCGCTTGAGCTTGAGTATCGCGCGCTACGGGTGGAGAATTACCTCATGTTTTACTGGATTGACGAGGACGCTCAAGTGGTAACGGTCGCGCGCGTGATATACCGCGGGGCGAGTATCGCGTCCAAGCTTGCTCCTGTAAGTTGATCGAGTGCCGCTGCGGGCGGGCAGCGCTGCGCTTTGGCGGTGCTTGCGTACCGCACGACCTGTCTACAGGTATTCGATCTGGGCGCCCTCGGTGTCACAGGTGAGGATGTGCGTCTCGCAGGTGGGGAACTGCTCGCGCAGGCGCACCTGCAGGAATTTGGCCACGATGGTGTCGTCGGTGACGGCCATGAGGGTGGAGCCCGAGCCGGAGATCCAGAGCGTCCCCGCTCCGCCGGAAAGGCACGTGGTGCGGATTGCGTCGTAGTCGGGGATGAGGGCGCGGCGGTAGGGTTCCTGCAGGCGGTCGTCGTTCGCATCGGCGATGAGGGCGAGGTCGCCGGTCTCGAGGCCGCGCGTCATGCCCGCGATGCGGCCCATCTGCCACACCGCGCTGGAGAGCGGAACCTCCTGCGGAACGACCTTGCGCGCCTCGCTCGTGTGCACCTCGTAGGGAGGGATCACGGTGATAAAGCGCAGGCGGTCGCTCACGTCGTAGCGCAGGCAGCGGGGCAGTCCGCCCTCGGGCGTGAACGAGCACACAGCGCCGCCCAGAATGGCGGGGGCGACGTTGTCGGGGTGCCCCTCGACGGCGGTGGCGATGCGCACGAGCTCGGCGCGGTCGACCGTATGTCCCGTGAGCGCTGCCGCCGCCATGATGCCCGCGACAACGCACGTCGAGCTGCTCCCCAAGCCACGCGCGACGGGAACATCGGTGTGGATGTCGAGCTTGACGGGGAAGGGCTCCTCGCCCCATTCGCGCAGCGCGTCGACGAACGAGACGTATACGAGGTTCGATTCGTTTTGGAACTCCTCGGGGCAGCCCGTGATCTTGAGCTCATCGGAGCGCTCGAAAGTGAAGTGCGAGTACAGCGAGACCGCCATGCCGAGTGTGTCGTAGCCGATGCCGAGATTGGCGCTTGTGGCGGGAACGGTGATCTTGATCATGAAGTTCTCCTAGGGGCTCGCTTGGGACTTTGTCTGTTGTTCCGGTGGGGCCCGCCCGAGCGTCGGGCGGGCCTCCTGCTCCCAATGTGCACAGGTAGGGAAGTAAAAGGCCCGCGCAGATTAAAGGGCTCGGGCGGCATTCTCCACGTAGGCGGACATACCGTCGACGTCTACAACGTCGGTGTGGAGCACGGGCTTGCCCTGGAGTGTGGCGAGCTGCTCGGGGGCAGTGGTGTCGGTGGCCTTGGCAAGCACGTCCATGCAGGCAAAGTCGCTCGGCGGGCAGAAGAGCCCCAGGGCGCTCGCCACGGCGCGGGGGAACTTGTACGGGCTCGCGGTGGACAGCAGCACGCGGGCCTTGGCGCCGGGCGTGGCGGGCTGATCCGTCAGGACGTGGTAGCCGCAGGCGGTGTGCGGGTCGATGAGGTAGCCGTTCGCCTCCCAGCACGACTTGATGGCCGCCGCCACCTGATCCTCGTCCGCCCAACCGCAGCCAAAGACCTGCTGGATCTTGGCGAGGAGCTCGGCAGGGACCTCATAAGAGCCCTGGGCGAGCTGGTCCATGAGCTGGGAGACGAGTTCGCAATCGCCATCGCTCAGGTAGTACAGCATGCGCTCGAGGTTGGACGAGATGAGGATGTCCATGCTCGGCGAGGTAGTGGTGAAGAACGGTCGGTCGCGGTCATAGGTACCGGTGGTGAGGAAGTCGTAGAGCACGTTGTTCTTGTCGCTGGCAACCACGAGCTTGGCCACGGGCAGCCCCAGGCGCTTGGCATAGTAGCCGGCGAGGATGTCGCCAAAGTTGCCGGTGGGCACGCAGAACTCCACGGCGTCGCCGGGCTCGATGGAGCCGGCGCGCAGCAGTTGCGCGTAGGCGGCAAAGTAGTACACCACCTGCGGGACTAGGCGGCCCACGTTGATGGAGTTGGCGCTGGAGAGTCGCACTCCCTGCGCGGCGAGACGCTCGGCGAGCTCGCGGTCGGCGAAGATGCGCTTGACCGCGCTCTGGGCGTCGTCAAAATTGCCGCGCACCCCGCAGACGGACACGTTGCCGCCCTCCTGCGTGCTCATCTGCAGTTCCTGCACGCGAGAGACCTTGCCCTCGGGGTAAAAGACGGTGATGCCACAGCCTGGGGCGTCGGCAAAGCCGGCGAGTGCCGCCTTGCCGGTGTCGCCGGAGGTCGCGGTCACGATCATGATCTTCTCGGCGGGAGCAGGGGAGGACGCCGAGGCGGCGTCGGCGGTGCGAGCCATGAGGCGCGGCAGCATCTGGAGCGCCACGTCCTTAAAGGCGCTCGTGGGGCCATGCCACAGCTCGAGCACGTAAGCGGGCACGTTGTCGGCGTTGGGCGCGCAGCTCAGCGGTACCACGGGCGTCAGCTCGTCACTCGCAAACGTGCCCTCATACGCCTCGGTGACGCAGGCTGCGATTTCGTCGGCGGTGTAGTCGGGCAGCAGGGCCCCCAGCACCTCTCGGGCGAGCTCGAAGTAGTCCTTGGAGGCGAGGCTGGTGAGGTCGATGGTGGTCTCGCCCAGCGCGTCGCTCACGTACAGACCGCCGTCCGGCGCGATGCCGCGTCGAATCGCCTGCTTGGAGCTGAGCTCAGATGTACGTGAACGCGTGCTGTGGTACGTTGCCATGCTGCGATCTCCTCACGATTGGGTGCATAGATGGAGCTCATGGTACCAGAGCGTTCCGCTCTGGCCGGCTAAAGTGAACGCAGGTGCAGTCCTCTACAGCGCCATTCCACATGGCGTTCTTTATTTGGAAACAATGGTGGTGCCTTTGAGCTGCCCTACTAGCTCATGGTAAAGTGGCAACCTACGTGTCATGTCGCGCTGCCCGTTTGCGGCACGCGCTGGGGAGGGGTTTCTGCGCACCATGATCAAGATCACCAAATTTGGCGGTTCGTCCGTCGCCGACGCCGAGCATTTCCGCAAGATCAAGGCGATTATCGACGCCGACCCGGCGCGTCGCTTTGTGGTGGTGAGCGCGTGCGGTCGTCGCACCAAGAGCGACACCAAGGTCACCGACCTGCTGTATTTGGTCGACGCGCACGTGAATTACCACGTCTCGTGCGACGACCTGCTTGCAGACATCGGCCAGCGCTACTTTGACATCGCCGACGAGCTGGGGCTCGGCTATCCCATCCGCGACGAGTTCGCCGCGTTCGCCGAGCGCGCCCGCTCGGGCGGCTACACCACCGAGGAGCTCGTGAGCCGCGGTGAGTACTTCACTGCGCGCCTGATGGCCGAGTACCTGGGCCTGCCGTTCATCGACGCGGCGGATATGGTCGCCTTCCATCACGACGGGACCCTCTCCATGCGCCGCACCGCGGAGCTCGTCAAGGAGAACGCCCGCGAGGGCGGCTTTGTGATGCCCGGTTTTTACGGCGCCACCAAGGAGGGCCGCATCAAGCTGCTCGACCGCGGCGGCGGCGACATCTCCGGTTCCATCCTCGCCCAGTGCCTCGGTGCGGACCTGTACGAGAACTGGACGGACGTCTCGGGCTTTCTGTCCGCCGACCCGCGTATCGTCCCGGGCGCCCAGCCCATCCCCCGCATCACTTACGAGGAGCTGCGTGAGCTCTCCTACATGGGCGCGAGCGTCCTGCACGAGGAAGCGGTGTTCCCCGTCCGCGACGCCGGGATCCCGCTCGTGATCAAGAACACCAACGCCCCCGAGGACCCGGGTACCATCATCTCCGAGACCGCGAAGGAGGGCGATACCGAGCCCATCATCACCGGCATCGCGGGCAAGCGCGGCTTCCTTGCCATCACGGTGGCGCGCGACCGCACCAAGAGCCGCATCGGCTTTATGCGCCGTGCGCTCTCGGTGTTCGAGCGCTACGGGGTCTCCGTCGAGCACATGCCCACGGGTGTGGACCAGTTCGCCGCCGTGGTCCAGGCCTCCGATGTCAAAGACTCACTGTACTCGTTGATCGCCGACATCCAGGAGGAGGTCGAGCCCCTCGAGATCGAGGTGGTGGAGAACCTCGCGCTCATCGCCACGGTCGGCCGCAACCTGCGCGGCCGCGCGGGCATTTCCGGTCACCTGTTCGGCAAGCTCGGCGAGGCCGGGGTGAGCGTGCGCATGATCACCCAGGGCTGCGACGAGATCAACATCATCGTCGGCGTGGAGGAAAAGGACTTCGACCTGGCCATCAAGACCATCTACGACGCGTTCTCCGACAAGAACGGCATCGTGACGACGGCCGATCTGGAGGCGTAAAACCCACCGTTCGACGTGGGCTTCGGTGCTGGTGGCAGTTGGCTGCTGCCTTCCCAGGCGCACGGCAGAGAAGGAGAGAGCACCATGAAGATGTACACAGTCGCCATCGTCGGCGCCACCGGCGCGGTGGGCACGCAGATGCTCGCGTGCCTGGAGGAGCAGCAGTTTCCGGTGGGCGATCTCAAGCTACTCGCGAGTCCGCGCTCCGCGGGCAAGGTGATCGAGACCCCGTGGGGCGCCGTGACCATCGAGGCCGCCGCGCCCGAGGCGTTCGACGGCGTGGACATCGTGCTCGGTGCAGCCGACGACGACGTGGCCCTGGCGCTCTACCCCGAGGCCGTCAAGCGCGGTGCCGTGGTAGTGGACAACTCGCATGCGTTCCGCCTGGACCCCGACGTCCCGCTTGTGGTGCCCGAGATCAATGCGGCGGACGCCCTCGACCACAAGGGCATCATCGCCAACCCCAACTGCGCCACCATCATCGGGCTCGTCCCCACGTGGCCGTTGCACCAGCTCGCGGGCGTCACCCGCATGATCGTGTCGACCTACCAGGCCGCCAGCGGCGCGGGTGTGCCCGGCATGCGGGAGCTTGAGGAGCAGATCGGCTGCATGGGCCGCGGCGAGGAGATGCCCACGCCCCGTGCGTTCGCCGCGCAGCTGGCGAGCAACCTCATCCCGCAGATCGGCGGGGAGAAGTTCGAGGGCTTCACTTCGGAGGAGATGAAGCTCCAAAACGAGGGCCGCAAGATCATGCACCTGCCCAACCTGCGCGTGAACTGCACGTGCGTGCGCGTGCCCGTTCTGCGCTCGCATTCGGAGAGCATCACGCTTGAGTTCGAGCGCGACATCACGCTCGAGCAGGCGCGCGAGGCCCTTGCCGCCGCTCCGGGCGTCAAGCTCGTGGACGATTTGGACGCGCAGAGCCCGCATGACCGTTGGCCCATGCCGCTCGACACGTCCGACCAGGATCTGATCTGGGTTGGTCGCGTGCGTCGCGATATTTCCAATCCGGATGAGCTGCGCGGCATCACCTTCTGGTGCTGCGGCGACCAGATTCGCAAGGGTGCCGCCACCAACGCGGTCCAGATTGCCAAGCTGCTGGTCGAGTAGCGCCGGCTCGATTGAGCGGGTTGGTGTCGGGCTCCATATGCGCGCCGCGGGGTGCTGGTCCTTTGCATGTGGGGCGTTGGAGCTCCGCATGAGGGCGCGGCGCTCTGCATGTAGGGCGTTGGCCCTCTGCATGCGGGGCGTGGTGCTCTGTTGCCATGGGGTGTTGACCCCCTGCCCATTCATGGGAAATGGTGACCGCTGAGCGAGATAAGTAACAGAATTGTTCAAAGTGTGTAGAATCGTACATCGAGTACGATTGGAATCCGAAAGCGCCGCCGCCGGTTCTGCCGTGGGCGGTGCTTTTTTGAGAGCGGAACAGCGACGTTGATAGGTTGTGATTGGTGTGGGCAAATACGTAATCGTGGTTGAGTCCGGTGCGGACGTTACGCCCGAGCTGTGCGAGCGCTACGGCATCGTGAGCGTTCCCATGCACGTTACGATTGGCGACGAGACCGTTGACGACGGTGCCATTTCGCCGCTCGAGATCTACGCGCGCTGCAACGAGTTGGGGCAAATGCCCAAGACGAGCGGCTGCTCGCCGGCGGATTTCGAGGAGGTCTTCGACCGTATCCACGCCGAGCAGCCCGACGCCACCATCTTGCACCTGGCGTATTCCGAGGTCACAACCTGCTCGCACCAATCCTCGAAGATCGCTGCCGAGGGGCGCGATTACGTGCGATCCATGGACACGCGCTTTGTCTCTGTTGGCCAGTCTCTCGTTGCCGTTGAGGCGGCAAAGTATATCGAGGCCCACCCCGAGGCGAGCGTTGATGAAGTTTTCACGTTCGTCGAAAGCGTCATGGATCGCGTTCTGCTGGGCTTTGCCCCCACCGACCTGGCGTTTCTCAAGGCCGGCGGTCGTCTTTCCAACGTGGCGTTCTTGGGTGCCCATCTGCTCAAGATCAAGCCCTGCATCGAGGTGAAGGGCGGCAAGTTCGTTGCGACCAAGAAATTCCGCGGCTCCATGCTCAAATGCGCACGGGCGTTCCTTGACCACATGATTTCCAAGGGTGATATCGACTACTCGCATGTCGGCCTCGCGTATTCCGTGGGCCTGTCCGAGGAGCTGCGTGGCGACATGGAGGTCTATGCTCGCGAACTTGGATTTGAGAGCGTGACGTGGACGCAGGTCGGCGGCGTGATTTCGAGCCACTGCGGTCCCACCGCCTTCGGTGCGGTGCTCACGCTCAAGGCGTAGGCGCGTCGACGGTCCAATCGGGCACCGGTTTGCTGCAAAAATCCCTTGCAGTAAATGTGCTTTATCGCAAACTAATTTGACGCCCCGTTGTGGGATCCATTTACCCAGTTGTCGTTCTATGGCGGACGTCAATAATATGCTGTAACTAGTATATCATTTTACTACACGGGATTTTTGCAGCATCTCAAGTTCATTTTGGGACGCATTGCGATCATTGCCAAGCCGGTTGAACGTCGATTGACCCGCCCCGTGGCGATTGCCCGATCGATCCTATGACGTTGGCGCAGTCGCGGCTACGGCCAGTGCGAAGCAACTGCCGTCTTGGCAGTTGCTGACAGGTACGATTTCGATTCATGGGTAATGCGGCTGACGTTGGCCTGGGCTTGCGGTGACTGGCCGCTCAATGCGGGCGCCTTGTTGTGCGGAACACGCATGATCGCCGTGGAAGCAGGGCAGCGCGCCGGGTGCGGCGGGCGTGTATCCAAGTGCAGCGCAACAAGGCCACACGCTTGTGGCGTTGTGGCGCTCCGACCTTGTCGCGAGCATTGTGGTCGGCCCGCCGGCATGACGCCTATACTTGTGGGTATATCAAATCAATATGGGAAATTCGCGGTATGGGGGCATGGCATGGCCTATATCGAGTTCAGCGACGTCATGAAGATTTACGGGTCGGGCGGCTCGGAGGTGCATGCCCTCGACGGCGCGAGCTTCGAGGTCGAGCGCGGCGAGCTCGCCGTGATCTTGGGCGCCTCGGGCGCGGGCAAGACCACGGCCCTCAACATCTTGGGCGGCATGGACACCGCCACGAGCGGGCGCGTGATCGTGGACGGTCGCGATGTGAGCCAGGCCAGTGAGGACGATCTGGTGGAATATCGCCGCGCGGACGTGGGCTTTGTTTTCCAGTTCTACAACTTGGTGCCCAACCTCACGGCGCTCGAGAACGTCGAGCTCGCCTCGCAGATTTGCCCCGATTCCCTCGATGCCGCTGAGTGCCTGCGCAAAGTGGGCTTAGGTGAGCGCATGGCGAACTTCCCGGCGCAGCTTTCGGGCGGCGAGCAGCAGCGCGTGTCCATCGCCCGCGCCATCGCCAAGAACCCCAAGCTGCTGTTGTGCGACGAGCCCACCGGCGCGCTCGACTACCAGACCGGCAAGCAGGTACTGCAACTGCTGCAGGACACGTGTCGCCGCGACGGCATCACGGTGCTTATCATCACGCACAACTCCGCGCTCGCGCCCATGGCCGATCGCCTCATCCGCTTCAACAGCGGCCGCGTGACCGACATGCAGGTGAACGCTAGCCCCACCCCGATTGCGGACATCGAGTGGTAGGGGACGTGCGTGAGTAAGCGGAGAAACAAGCAAGGGCATGCGAGCGCCAAGAGGCACGTTCGCGTTGAGCGCGCGCCCCGCGGAGGCCGTAGCGTGATACCGGCGGCCTTCTCCACGGATATCCGGCGCACCATCACGGGGAATCTCAAGAAGTTCGTGTCGCTCGCGGTCATCACGGCGCTGGGCGTCACCTTGTTCGTGGGCCTCAAGGCGGCCTGCGACGACCTGCGTTTTACGGCGGACGGCTACTATGACGACCAGCGGCTGTTCGACGTCTCCATCCAGTCGACGCTCGGCTTGGACAGCGCCGATATCAAGGCGCTCGGCAAGCTCGACGGCGTGGATGTCGCCGAGGGCGGCTACTCCGAGACGGCCTACACCACGGTGGACGACGCGAGCCAGAAAGTGGACGTCAAGGCGCTTTCCCCGGCTGGCCTGAACGAGCCCCAGGTGCTCGAGGGCCGCTTACCGCGTGATGTGAACGAGGTCGCCGTCACGCAGAAGTACCTCGATGCGAGCGGCAAGAAGATCGGCGACAAGGTCACGTTCGAGGGTTTGGATGAGGACGAGAACACGGTGACCGAGGACGCCACGGCCGAAGATGCGGCGGACGAGGATTCTGCGGGCGAGAGCGCCACAGGTGAAGGCGCAGTTGCCGCGGGCGAGGACACCGCGGGTGAAGGCATTGCTCTCGAAGGTGCCGCGGGCGAGGATTCCGCTTCGACGTCTTCCGAGTCGCCCCCCATCTTCAAACGCGGCCCCTACACCATCACGGGCGCGGTGCTCGATCCCATGGACGTGAACGCCGGCAGCCAGAGCATGTCGTTTCGCAGCACGGGCGGCGCGCAGTACGCGTTCTTCCTCACGCCCGGCGCGGTACTGGACCGCGATACGTTCACGGTTGCCTACCTCGCCGTGACGGGCGCGTCCGACCTCATGACCTATTCCGACGAGTACAAGGCCCTCGTCGACGATGTAAAGCAGCGTGCCGAGGGTATTCGCGAGGAGCGCGAGGACGCGCGCACCGATGGCGTCAAGGCCAGCGCGAATGAGGAGATTGACGAGCAGCAAGACGCGGCGAACGAGCAGCTCGCGAGCGCGCAAGAGCAGATCGACGCTGCGCTGGCGCAGGTCGCAGCCGGTTCCGCGCAGCTTTCGGAGCAGGGCGACCAGGCTCGCGAACAGCTCGATGCGGCCCAAAAGCAGCTCGATGCCACGCGCGCTCAGATCGATACGGCCATGGCGGGGGCAAACACGCTCGCCTCGATGATGGGCTCCGCATGGCCGGCGGACGAATGGCAGCGGCTGCAAAACGGCGACGCCTCGGCCAAAGCGCCGTTCACGCAGGCGATTGACGCCTATGCCGACGCCATCGCCGAACGCGCCCGCGCGGGCGCTGCGCTGTGCGACGAGTTGAGCGACGCCGTGGAAAAGCTGCCTGCGGGCGACCCCGCGGCAAAGGACCGTGTCCACCAGCTGCTCGACGCGCTCGTGGAGCAGGGCCACCTGAGCTCCGATGACGCCGCACGCCTGGGGGCCCTCGTCGACGCCTATCCAGAAAACGAGGCGCAAATCGAGCAGCTGCAGCGCGAGATCGCCCAGATCAAGACGGGTATCCTGAGCTTGAGCGAACAGCTGCCCGTCCTCGCGAGCCAGGCGGGCATGCTTGCCGATGCCGCCTTGAGCGCGCCGCAGCTTTCGGCCGCCCAGGCCGAGCTCGACCGCAAGCGCGCCGATGCCGAGCGTCAGCTCGCCAGCGGCCAGGCCCAGCTCGACGCGGGTGCCGCGCAGGCAGCTCAGGGCCAGGCCGAGCTCGACGAGCAAAAGGCGGACGTCGAGGCGGCCTTTGCAAGCGCGCGCACCGAGGTGGACGGCATCGAGCGTGCCACCTGGTACATCCAGGACCGCACCTCGCTGCCCAGTTACGCCAGCGTGGAGTCGGACGCGAGCTCGATCGAATCCATCGCCACGGTGTTCCCGCTCATCTTCTTCACGGTGGCGGTGCTCATCAGCCTCACCACGGTGACGCGCATGGTGGAGGAGGACCGAGGGCTCATCGGCGTGTACAAAGCGCTCGGGTACAGCCGTGCGCAGATCATGGCGAAGTACCTGGCCTATGCGTTCTCGGCGTGCCTGACCGGCGGACTGGTGGGTGACGCCTTGGGCTTCATCGTGTTGCCGGAGGTCATCTTCACCATCTTCCGCACCATGTACGCGCTTCCCGCGTTCCAGCTGCATTACAACCCCACCACGGCGGTGCTCGGCATGGCGCTGTTCGCCGTCGGCATCGTGGGGGCAACGTTCCTCGCGTGCCGCCACGTGCTCAAGGAAACGCCCGCCTCGCTCATGCGCCCCAAGGCCCCGCGTGCCGGCAAGCGCATCCTGCTCGAGCGCATCACGCCCCTGTGGCGCCGCCTCTCCTTCCTCAACAAGGTGAGCGCGCGCAACCTGTTCCGCTACAAGAAGCGCTTCCTCATGACGGTGTTCGGTATCGCGGGATGCACGGCGCTCATGATCTGCGGCCTGGGCATTCGCGACACGGTGATCTCGCTCAAGCCGCGCCAGTACGGCAGCGAGGGCGTCGTGCGCTACGACCTGCTCGCCGTGACCACCGATGACGACTTTGCCCAGGGCGAGCGCGAGCTGCGCGCCACCGGCCAGGTGGACACCATGCTCGAGGCGCGCGTGGACTCGGTGACGGTCGAGCTCGACGGCGTCAAGGAGAGCGTCCAGCTGGTGGTGGTTCCCAACGGTGCGGACCTTTCCGCCTACATGCGCACCGAGGACGGCTCCAACACCACGTTCCTGCAGCCCGCAATCGGCGGCGAGGACCTGGAGCTGCCGCGCGAGGGCGCCGGCGCGCTGGTGACCAAGAACATCGAGCAAGTCTTGGGCTTGGAGATAGGCGACGAGCTCAAGGTGCAGGACACCACGCTGCGCACGGGCACGGTTCGCGTCGAGGGCATCACGGTGAGCTTCTTGGGCAACTTCATCTACATGACGGAGGACGCCTACGAGCAGGCCTTTGGCGAGCCGTGCGTGCCGAATGCCCTCTTTGCGAACCTCGACGGTTCGAACGCCGAAAAGATCGAGCTTGCCGACGAGCTTGCCGCGGGCGATACCTTTGTGAGCGTGTCGAGTTCCGCCAAGATCGCCGACAGTTTTGGCGAGAGCTTCAAGATCATCGACGTGGTGGTCTACGTGGTCACGGTCATGGCCGGCGCCCTGGCGTTCGCCGTGGTGTTCACGCTGTCCAACACGAACATCTCCGAGCGCGAGCGCGAGCTCGCCACCATCAAGGTGCTGGGGTTCCGGCGGCGCGAGGTGTACCGCTACATCAACAAGGAGACGATCATCCTCACGCTCATCGGCATCGTGGCCGGCTGGCCGCTGGGGTACGTGATCACGCGCTTCCTCACCTACGTGCTGCGCATGCCGTCGCTGTTCTTCGACACGATCGTGGAGCCGCGGACGTACGTGTTCGCATCGGTGATGTCGCTCGTGTTCACGCTCATAATCAACCGCTTTACCAACCGTAGCCTCGACAAGATCGACATGGTGGGCGCCCTTAAGAGCGCCGAGTAACCGAGCGGCCCCGCAGCCCGAGCGCCCAAATGTCTGAGTGGCCTTGCGATCCGAGTGTCGCCGTGGCCCGAGCGCCCTAGTGTTCTGAGTGGCCTTGCAACCCGAGGGCCCTGCGATTTGAGTGGCGCCGCAGCCCGAGTGACCCTGCGGCCCGAGTGTCGCCGCAGCCCGAGTGACCTGGCGGTCTGAGCGCTCTGCAGCCCGAGGGACTCTGCAATCGGGACGGGCCTGTGAGTCGAGCGCCCGTGCGATCAGAGCGACCTGCGACCCGGATGGTTCTGCGTTGACCGGCGACCCGAGTAACCCTGCTGTGTGCAAAAGGGGACGGGTCCCTTTTGCACACAGCCTCGTCGCGCGCGGTACAATGGGCTGGTTAGACGAGAGGGGCCGTTCGCATGATAATCACCACCTATCACTCGCCGTTGGGCGACATAACGCTTGCCGCCGACGCGCAGGGGCTCACCGGGTTGTGGTTTGTGGGCCAATCTCATTACGGCGCCACACTCACGGGCGATGAGCGCTCGTTCGACATGCAGAAAGGCGCGTTTTCTGCGGTGGAGACCGATGCGGCTGTTTGTGATTCGCCCGTGGTTGCCGACGAGGTAATTGAGGGCTGCGATGCGACCTCCGGGGGCAACCCCATGAGTGTGAGCGACCCTCAGAACACGGCTGCCGTGAGCGTGCTCGAGCGTGCATGGGCGTGGCTGAATGCGTACTTTGCCGGTCAGGCGCCGCGTTGGACGCCCCCTCTGCACGTTGAGGGCACTGAGTTCCAGCATGCCGTGTGGGTTGCGTTGCTTGAGGTTCCGTATGGTCAGACGGTCACGTACGGCGAGCTTGCACGCAAGATCGGTGGCAGACGAGCGCTTGCGTCTTCTTGTGGTCGGGGTTTCTCCAACGCATCGGCTGGTTTAGGGAGCTCGGGCGCGGCCAGTGGGGAGCGGAATGCGGCCGACGGGGAGCCGGATGTTGCCGGTGCTTCCACTGCCCACGGAGAGCGGGGCTTGTCCATAGCCGCCCATGGGGCTCAAGCCTCGTCCGATGCGGTGCTGGCCGGGTACGAGGCCTCCGATGCCGCAACCTCGGCACGGGCAGTCGGTGCCGCCGTCGCGCGCAACCCCGTTTCCATCATCATTCCGTGTCATCGCGTGGTGGGCGCCGACGGTGCGCTCACGGGATATGCCGGGGGACTCGATCGCAAGCGCGCCCTCCTCGAGCTCGAGTCGGCTCGATAGTCTGATCGGCCCCACTCGAAAGCCTGCCCGCGCCCGCATGGTGCGCTTTCTACGCGCCTTGCTTCCTTTGTTTTACAGGACGTCCAATCTCCTCTCCGAGAGTTAACTCTCGGAGAGGAGATATGCGTTGCGCGTCCTTTTTGACCATCGAGAGGTAACTTTCGCGGCAGGTTTATGCCTCTGCCCGCGATGCCCTTGGTTTTGCGATGAAGTGACAATATCTGCATGGAGGTCCGTGGCGCCTCATGGTAAAAATAGCCACAACGAACCGACGCGGGTTCCCAGCTCAAGCTGCTATGAGGTGGGAGCCCGCTCTTTTTGTGGGAAAGTTTTGTGGGAAGGAAGCGCATGAATCACCCGACCGATGCCGTCAAGACACCGAGCAAGTGGGCCATTTTGTTCACGGTCCTTATCATGACGTTCATGGCGACGCTCGATTCGAGCATCGTCAACGTGGCGCTGCCCGTCATGCAAAAAGCCCTGAACGCCGGGCTCGACCAGATCCAGTGGGTCTCCTCGGTGTACCTGCTCACCATATGCGCGTTCCTGCTCGTGTTCGGCCGCCTGGGCGACCTGCACGGCAAGGTGCGCTACTTTGAGGTGGGCGTGGTGATCTTCAGCATCGGCTCGCTCATGTGCGGCCTCTCCACCACGCTGCCCGCGCTTGTGATCTCGCGCGCGGTCCAGGGCATCGGCGGCGCGTCGGCCATGGCCAACAACATGGGCATCATCACCGAGGCGTTCCCGGCGCGCGAGCGCGGCCGCGCCCTTGGGCTGCTGGCGAGCTTCGTGGCGCTCGGCATGATGTGCGGGCCCGTACTCGGCGGCTTTATCGTGGCGGTGCTGCCCTGGGAGTACATCTTCCTCATCAACGTTCCCGTAGGCCTCATCTCGCTGGTCATTGGCCACTTTACCCTGCCTCGCACCATGCACGACCACAAGCCCGGCAAGATGGATGTCGTGGGCAGCCTCATGCTCATTCCGGGCATGCTCCTTACGTTCCTCTCCATCACCATGCTGCAGAGCAATGCCGGTCCGCTCGTGGTCGCCGCGCTGGTGGCGGGTCTCGTGCTGCTTGCGCTGTTTGTGCGCCACGAGCGCGCTTGCGCCGAGCCGCTCATCAACCTCGACCTCTTCCGCGACAAGCACTTCATGGTGAACCTCGCGTGCCTGTTCATTAGCTTTGTCGCCATTGGCGTCTATGAGCTCATGACCCCGTTTTACCTGCAGGATGCCCGCGGCTTCGACCCGGGCCTCTCGGGTTTGATCTTCTGCATCATCCCGCTGGTCAACGCGGTGGCGGGCCCCATCTCGGGTGCGATCTCCGACCGCGTGGGTTGCGAGCCGCTCACGTGTCTTGGCCTGGCCACGTTTGCCACGGGCCTCTTCCTCATCGGAACGCTCGGCATGGGCGAGGGCATTCCGCAGATCCTGTTGTTCTTGGGTCTCGCATCGCTGGGCACCTCGATTTTCCAGGCGCCGAACAACTCGCTCATCATGGGGTCGGTGCCCGTCGAGATGCTTGGATTTGCGGGCAGTGCGAGCGCGCTGGCGCGTTACCTGGGCATGGCCGTGGGCATTTCCGGTTCCACATCGCTGCTGTACGGTCAGATGAGCGTGGCGGCGGGCCGTCCGGTCACGGCGTTTGTCGAGGGCAGGCCGGACATCTTCCTGTACGGGCACCGCTTCGTCTATGTGGTGACCGCGGCGCTCGTTGCGGTGGGCTTTGCGCTCACGGTGGCGCGCATGGTGCAAAAGCGCCGCACGCACCGCGCATAGTGTAAAAACACCGCACGCCGTTCACGCCGCAGGTCAGGCGCATCCGGGCCTGCGCGCACGGGGGACGACCGCGCATGTGCACGCTCCGCGCATAGGGAGCATCGCGGCAGATATGTGTAAAAGAAAGCCGTCCCTACGGGTGGATGGGGCGCGGGATTCTCTCGCGCCCCATCCACCCGACGCCCCATAACTTCAACACCGGAGTGTGCGAAACTGGTACTCTTACGGTAAGAGACAGCCATCTATCGGCACACAAGGAGGTCCGTCGCTCGCATGCTGCTGGAACGCATTTCATCGCCGCAGGACGTGAAGCGCCTCGAGCCCGAGACATTGCCCGAGCTGTGCGCCGAGATCCGCCGTGCCATCTTGACGAGTTCCGCCTCGGTGGGCGGTCATATCGGTTCCAACCTGGGGGTTGTCGAGCTGACCGTGGCGCTGCACCGCGTGTTCGACTCGCCCACGGACAAGCTCATCTTTGACGTGTCGCACCAGACGTACGCGCACAAGATGCTTACCGGTCGCGCCTCGAATTACCTCGATCCCGCGGAGTTCGGCGGCCTATCCGGTTTTACCAACCCCGACGAATCCGAACACGACCTCTTTTCCATGGGTCACACCTCCACCTCGGTGAGCCTTGCCTGCGGCATGGCAAAGGCGCGCGATCTGGCGGGGGAGCGCTATAACGTGGTCGCCGTGATTGGCGACGGGTCGCTCTCGGGCGGATTGGCGTTTGAGGGCTTGGACAATCTTGCCGAGCTCGGCACCGGTGTGATCGTGATCGTCAACGACAACGGCTGGTCCATCGCCGAGAATCATGGCGGTTTGTACCGTAATCTCGCCGAGCTGCGCGAGAGCGAGGGCAAAGCCCCGTGCAACCTGTTCCGTGCGCTGGGACTGGACTACCGTTTCTTGGCCGAGGGCAACGACGAGGCGGCCGTCGAGCGCGTGCTCGCCGAGCTTCGCGGCATTGACCATCCGGTTGTTTTGCACCTGTGCACTACCAAGGGCGCCGGCTACGAGCCCGCCGCGGCCGACTCCGAGAACTGGCACCATGTGGGCCCCTTTGACATCGAGTCGGGCGCGTACGACGTGTTTCCGCGCAATCGCTGCGAGGACACCGAGACCTACGCCGGCATCACGGGCGCCTACCTGCTCAACCGCATGCAGGCGGATCGCCGTGTGGTGGCGATCTCTGCCGCCACGCCCTACATCATGGGCTTCACGCCCCTGCGCCGCGCTCGCGCGGGCAAGCAGTTCGTGGACGTGGGCATTGCCGAGGAGCATGCGGTCACCTACGCGGCGGGCCTCGCGCGCGCCGGCGCCAAGCCCGTGTTGGGGCTCTACGGCGTGTTTATGCAGCGTGCATACGATGAATTCTGGCACGATTTGTGCCTCAACAGCCTGCCCGCAGTCATTTTGGACTTCGGTTCGTCGGTGTTCGGCACCGCCGATGCCACGCACCTGAGCTTTTTCGACCTTGCCCTGCAGGGAGCGCTGCCCAATCTGCGCTGCCTGGCGCCGGTGTGTCGCGAGGAGTACGAGGCCATGCTGGATTGGGCGCTTGCGCAAAACGAGCGCCCCGTGGTGATTCGCGTACCCGGTAACGGCATGGTCTCGCGTCCGGAGTTGCTGGCTGGCGGAGTTATCGGCGCCGGCGTCGTCCCGTGCTCCGCGAAAGTGGGTCGCACTGTTGGCGAGCAGGTTCTTCACGGGGAGGCAAGCGAGACGGTCGCGCGGGGCGGCGAGGCGCGCGACGCCGCGTTCGCCGATTGCGCGGGGCTTCCTGTGAGCTTTGACGAGCCACGCTACCAGACGGTCCGCGCTGGCGGTGATGTCGCAGTGCTGGCGCTTGGCAGCTTCTTTGGCCTGGGCGAGCGGGTGTGCGACGCACTCACCGAGCAAGATGTAACTCCCACCTTGGTGAATCCGCGTTTTGCCACCGAGCTGGATGAACGCGCTTTGGATAGCCTCGCGACTTCGCATCGCGTGCTCGTGACGCTCGAGGACGGCGTGCTCGAGGGCGGTTGGGGTGAGAAAATCGCCCGGTACCTGGGCCCATCCGCCGTCCGCGTGCTTTGCTATGGCGTGCATAAGGGTTTTCCTGACCGTTTCGACGCCGAAGAGCTACTCGCTCAAAATGGCACAACCGTCGAGGCGATCGTCGCCGATATCCGCTCCGCGCTTCGCGATTTTTAGGCTTCGCGCTCATTTGGGCATACAAACTTTCGGTATTGGGAAGCTCTTTCGTCCTTCACCGAGTAGACCGTCATTTCTGCTTTCTGCCAACTGGGGTTTTGTTGGAATTTGCCGCGGTCTACTCGGGCGATGGCCATTAAGCTTCCCAATACCGAAAGTTCCTGATATGTCGGGCCTTGCGGTGTGGTGCCATGGAGTTTCCTCGCACGACGCGTTGCGTGCTGTTACAAGTTGCTGCCTGCGGGTAAAAGACACCATACTTGTCGCAAAAATGTGACAAAATAATGCAATCGCTTCGGCAAACTAAAGTGATGTCGATGAAAAGGGAGAGGAATCTCATGAGCAGCAGCACTCGTTCGTTCATGTTCAACCGCCGTCAGGTGCTCGGCGCCGCTGCCACTGGCGTTGCCGCCTTGGGCCTCACCGCGTGCGGCGGCGGGCCCGCCCCTGCGCCCGCCGGTTCGGACGATGCAAACGCATCCAAGGACCAGGAGCCCGCGGCCCTCGATGCAAAGGCATATGACAAGCTGATTGCCTCCGGTGCCGTGGCTGACGACGCCACCATCGCCGCGAGTACGTGGGCGCAAAAGATCAAGGACGCCGGGGCCATGCGCCTGGGCGTGGTCCAGACCTCCATGCTCTTTAGCTTGCTCAACGAGAAGGACGGCAAACTCCGTGGCTTCGACGCTGGTCTGTCCCAGCTGCTCGTGCGTTATATCTTGGGCGACGAGTCCAAGTTCGAGTCCACGCAGGTGACCTCCGACACGCGCGAGTCCGTACTGCAAAACGACCAGGTTGACGCCGTGTTCGCCACCTATTCCATCACCGAGGACCGCAAGAAGCTCATCTCCTTCGCCGGTCCGTACTACAGCACGCAGCAGTCCATCCTAGTGCTCGCCGACAACGACAGCATCGAGGGTCTCGAGGACCTGGCTGGCAAGAACGTCGCTGCGCAGTCCGGCTCCACCGGCCCGAGCATCATGGAGGAGCTCTGCCCCGACGCCAAGCTGCAGGAGTTCAAGACCGACGAGGAGGCCCGTTCGGCTCTTGCCCAAAAGCGCGTCGACGCGTACGTGATCGACCGCAACATGTTGTTCTCTGACATGATGAAGCAGCCGGGCAAGTACAAGATGGCCGGCGAGCCCTTTGGCCCGGAGGACCTGTACGGCATCGGCATGCCGCTCGACTCCGATGGCGTGGCGTTCGTGAACGACTTCCTTGCCAAGATCGAGGAGGACGGCACGTGGGAGGAGCTGTGGAAGCTTTGTATCGGTGACCGCGCCGAGATCGACGAGGTCCCGCAGCCGCCCACCGTCGGCGAACTGTAAGGTCTCACCGCGCGGCCCGCACATGCGGCGGGCTCTACGCGAGGGGTGATTGGGCGGGGGCATTCGCGTTTGCTCGGCGCATCTCGTGCGGGCAGGCGGGTGCCTCCGCTATTATTTTCGCAGGTAACGATTGATTTGGGGGAAGGAGAGGCGCGTGAGCTTATCCGAGCTGCTCTCCACGTACGGGCAAAACTATGTGGACGCCCTGCTGTCGACATGGGGCATGACCGCGTTGTGCTTCGCGCTGGTCATGGTGCTCGCCGTCGGCATCACGGTGCTGCGCGTGTGCCCGTTCAAGCCGCTGCGCTGGCTGGGCGACGGCTACGTGCAGGTGTTTCGCAACATCCCGGGCGTGTCGCTGCTCATCATCATCGTGTACGCCCTGCCCAGCTTGAACCTGGTGCTGCCGTACCGCACCTGCGTGATCCTCACCGTCGTGCTCGTGGCCTCCGCGTTCGGGTCGGAGAATTTCATGAGCGGCATCAACACCATCGGCGTGGGGCAGATCGAGGCAGCGCGTTCGCTGGGGCTCTCCTTTGGGCAGATGCTGCGCCGCATCGTGATCCCGCAGGCCCTGCGCACCACGGTGCTGCCCATGACCAACCTGCTCATCGCCGTGATGCTCACCACCTCGCTGGGCTCGCAGGTGCCGCTCGACCCGGCGGAGCTCACGGGCGTCGTGTCCTATATCAACACGCGTGCCACGGGCGGCATCTTGGCGTTCGCCGTCTCCGCTGCCGGGTACGCGCTCACGGCGGTTGCCATCGCGTTCGTTGGCAACCGCATCGATAGGAAAGTGAGGATCGCGCGATGAGTGCACAGACCAAGGCGGGCGCTCGCGTCGCAGCGCCGCTCAGCATCCGCGATGCCCTCTACGAGGCTCCGGGACCCAAGACGCGCATGAAGATCCGCATCGGCACGGCCGTCTCGGCGGTGCTGGTGGCGCTGCTGTTGGGCTTTGTGGTGTATCGGTTTTGGGCGACCGGTCAGCTCGATCCGCGCTACTGGGAGTTCTTTACCTGGGGGAGCACCTGGGCGTACCTGATGGCGGGCCTGCGCGGCACCCTCACGGTGGCGCTCACCGCCGGTGCCATCGCGCTGGTACTGGGCCTCGCCCTCATGCTAGGACGGACGAGCGGGATGCGCTGGCTCGCGGCCTTGTGCCGTGTGGTCACGGACTTTTTCCGTGGCGTGCCTAGCCTGCTGCTCATCTACTTCTTCTTTTTGGTGGTGCCGCAGTACGGCATCCGGATGTCGTCGTTTTGGATGATCACCCTGCCCGTGGCGCTCGCGGCCTCCGGCGTGCTTGCCGAGGTGTTTCGCGCCGGCATGAACGCCGTGCCGTGCGGGCAGACCGAGGCCGCCTTGGCGCTGGGCGTGCGGCCGTTTCGCGTCAAGCTCAAGATCGTGCTGCCCCAGGCCATTCGCTACGTGATCCCCTCGCTCATATCCCAGCTGGTCGTGGTGGTCAAGGACACCACCGTGGCGTACGTGGTGAGCTACCCGGACATGCTGCAGAACGCCCGCGTGCTCATCACCAACTACGATGCGCTGGTGAGCACGTATTTGGTGGTGGCCGTGATCTACATTCTGCTGAATTACGCCATCAACCAGCTGTCCGTGTACGTCGCGCGCCGCAGCGGTACCCGTGTGGTGAGCCGCTACAGCACCAGCCCCGCGTAGCGTCGGCTTGCCCGCAGGACGCCGCGTAAGGTTGCGCGGCCCGCGGGGCTTCGCAGCCGGGGGAGCCCTCCTTCTGGCATCTCGGCAGGGCGCCCCTATGATTTAGGTGTCCATCAACCGGCCGCCGTCAGCCTGCTGTCTCGCTCGCCATCCAGCTGTCGTCAAGCGGCTGCTTTGTCCATTGACCAACTGCCGACAACCGGCCACCTTGCCCGTCAACCAACTGCCTTGTCCGCCAACCAGCCGCCTTGTCCGTCAACCAGCCGCCTTGTCCGTCAACCAGCTGTCTTGCCCGCCAACCTGCTATGTCGCCGCCTGTCTTGCGTGAGTGGAGCCCACGTTTCCGGCGCGCCCGCCCCTTGCCTTTTGAGAGAACGGATTTCGATATGACCCTCAACGTAGAAACCTCAACCGATCGCGCCGCTCAGGCTGCCCCCATCATCGAGCTGCGCCATGTGGATAAGCACTTCGGCGACCTGCACGTGCTCAAGGATGTGAACCTTTCCGTGGACAAGGGCGAGGTCGTGGTGGTGATCGGCCCGTCCGGTTCGGGCAAGTCGACGCTCTGCCGGGCCATCAATCGCCTGGAGACGATCGATTCCGGCGAAATCCTCATCGAGGGACAACCTCTGCCCCAGGAGGGCAAGGAGCTTGCGGCCATGCGCGCCGAGCTGGGCATGGTGTTTCAGAGTTTCAACCTGTTCGCGCACATGAGCATCCTGCAAAACGTGACGCTCGGCCCCACCGAGGTGCTGGGTCTGCCCAAGGCCGAGGCGGAGGCCCGCGCTGTGGAGCTGCTTGAGCGCGTGGGGGTGGCCTCGCAGGCGCACAAGGTGCCGGCGCAGCTTTCCGGCGGTCAGCAGCAGCGCGTGGCAATCGCCCGCTCGCTCGCCATGCACCCCAAGGCGATGTTGTTCGACGAGCCGACCTCGGCGCTCGACCCCGAGATGATCAACGAGGTGCTCGACGTCATGGTCGACTTGGCACGCCAGGGCATGACCATGATCGTGGTCACGCACGAGATGAACTTCGCCCGCCGCGTGGCCGACCGCGTGGTGTTCATGGCGGACGGCGCCATTGTGGAGGAGGGCGCCCCCGACGAGTTCTTCGACCATCCCACGTCGGAGCGCGCCCGCGACTTCCTGAATTCGATTAAGGGGCATTAACCATGACGGCAGCACAGAACCGACCGATTATCCTCGTCGCCCCGCGTCTTGAGCAGTGCCAGCCCTGCCTGAAAATGCCCGAACGCCTGGCGCCCGAGGAGACAGGTGCAACGGTGTTTCTCGATGCGATCCTTGCCGCGGGCGGCGTGCCGCTCATCATGTCACTCACCGACGACGATGACGTGCTGGCGCGTTATATCGACATGGCCGACGGCGTTGCCATTCCCGGGGGCCAGGACGTCGACCCGGCGCTCTGGGGCGAGGAAGAGCCCTATGACGAGCGGTTGCTATGCCACGAGCGCGATGCCTTTGAGCTGCGGTTGATCCGCGCCACGCTGGCCGCGGGCAAGCCGCTCTTCGCTACGTGCCGCGGCATGCAGATTCTCAACGTGGCACTGGGCGGCACCCTGTGCATGGACGTGCCGAACCTGCCCGTTCCCGAGGGCATGGTGCACTGGCGCCATTTGCCCATTTTGCACGACCCCGCGCACCCCATTGTCGTGGAGGACGGCTCGCTGTTGTCGCGCGTGCTCGATTGGCGCGGCGAGGTCCAAGTGAACTCGAGCCACCATTGCTGCGTGGACAAGCTCGGCGAGGGCGTGCGCCTCACCGCCGTCGCGACCGACGGCGTGCCCGAGGCCATCGAGGTCGAGGGTCAGCGCTTCTGCCTGGGCGTGCAGTGGCACCCCGAGTACACCTGGCGCACGCTCGAGACGGACTTCAAGCTGTGGCGCGCGTTCGTCGACGCCGCTCGCGGGTAGAGCGGTCGCAATCGCCCGCGTGCAGGGCGCCGCGACCGTGCGCTTGCAGGTCTGCTTGCGATCAGGGTTGACGCAACCGCCTTGTGCTTTCATGAGTATGGGGCGCAGTGTGGGCCGGCCCGTTGTTCATGCGCCCACTCATCTCAGGGTGCTATTTTGATCAAGGGCAGCACCCGCTTGGCGAGAGACGGTGCCTACCCGGTTGGAGGCGGCGTCTACCCGGTTGGGGGGCGGCGCCTGCTCGTTTGGAGGTGGCGTCGAGGCGTTGAGGGGCAACATCCGCCCAGTTAGGGGCGACATCCATCCAGTTGAGGGTGGATGTCGCCCTTCTTTCTGCCCGTCTAGCGAATGAAGTTCGTGAACTCCATGTCCGGGTCCATCGCCGGCGGCTCGATGCCCGCGGCGCGACCGGCCTCGATGCAGCGGAGCATCCACGCCATGTTGCGCGCGAGCATGCGCATGGTGGCGAGCCCCTCTTTATCTTGCTCGACCTCCTCGGCGGTGGTGCCGTGGACGTTGTTCCAGTACCGGGAGCTCACCACGGGCATCTGCGAGATGGTGAAGAACTTGTTGATGTCGTCAAACGACGCCGTGGTGCCGGCGCGGCGGGCGCTGAGCACGGCGGCGGCAGGCTTGTGGGCGAACACGTTTGGTTGCCCCGCGCGCCCATTGGCGTAGAACAAGCGGTCCATAAAGCCGAGCAGGCTGCCGGCGGCATGCGCGTAATGGACCGGAGCGCCAAACACAAAGCCGTCGGCGTGCGCGGCGAGCTGGCGGAACTCGTTTACCTGGTCGCCGAACACGCAGCGGCCGAGCTTGTTGCAACCGCCGCATGCCACGCACCCTCCGATCGGCTTGGCACCAATCCAAAAGATCTCCGCCTCCACGCCCTGCTCGGCAAGCGTGCGCGCAACTTCTTCAAGGGCGCGGCTGGTGCAGCCGTTCTTATGCGGGCTTCCGTTGACGAGCAATACCTTCATGAGCGTGATTCCTTTCTTGTTTGGGCTCGCAGGTGTCAGAGACAGCGAGTGAGTTCTATGTGGGCCTGCCGTGTTGCTGCGTGCAGGCGGCGACAGATGCTACTTTGCGTCGCATGTTCTCGCCGCGCTGCAGCTTCCGCGCCCGGCGAGCAGCTCGTCGTAGTGGGCAATTTTGTAATCCAGCCGATCGAGTCCCTCTTGAACGCGCGCGAGCCGCTCGCGTGCGGCCTCGCGCTGCTCGATGAGAATCTGCTTACGCGCTTCGAGCGTCGCGTCGCCCTCGTCGAGGAGCTGCATGTACTCGATGAGGGCCTCGATCGAGACATTTGCCCCGCGCATGCATTTGACGAACCCGATGCGCATGCAATCGTCCTCGCTGTAGTCACGCACACCGCCCGTGTTGCGTCGCACGGGACGCAACAGGCCGATGCGCTCGTAGTACCGCAAGGTATCGGCGCTGATGTCGTACTTCTCTGCAACTTCCGCAATGCGCATGAGGGCTCCCTTCGTCGGCTTTGTCGCGCCTGGGGTCATCTTAGTACCTGGAGCGAGCTTTAGGGCAAGAAGCTATTCTATGAGTTGCCCAAATACGGCGTGTGCGGTGTGGTATTGACGGAAGGGTATGGAAAACCGCCAGCGTCAGGCGGTACGTCTGCTCATTGGGCGCATAGATGACGTGGTTCCAATGCTTTGCCTCCACTTTGAACGCAAAAGGTATCGTTTCGTTGCAGTCAAAGAGGGAGATATCAAGTAAGCATAATAATGCCAAAGCGCTGACCTCGTCTTTTGCTGAGCAAAATCAAGGCGATACTTGCGAGGGAGACATTTGACTGTAACAAATCGTTGAGTTCTTGCTCGAGTGCGCCATCGCTGCTCAAACAGAGGAGTCTCACGCGTGGCATATCCCTCCGTTGGCGGAAAGGCATGGTTAATCCGTCAAAGCCTGGGTAGGAAGAACCATATCGATCAGGCGCCGATTGCCGGTGCGGTCCACGTCGAAAGGAGCGGTCATGTCTGTCAACCTGATGTTCTTTGTACTGCTGCTGGTGGTGTGCGCGCTGGCGGGTTGGATTGCCATTCCGCGCATCATGCGTTCGTGGACAGTTGCGACCAAGCCCACCGACGAACGCTTGGAATACGTCTCCCATATGGGCAAGGAGATGGATTGCGGTCCATCTGAGGTAGCCTCCGCGGAGCACGAGCGCACCGCCCATCGAGATCTTGAGGGAACCCCGATCCGTCAGCTGTGAGCCAGCTGTGAACATACCGGCTCGCGCATGGCGCGGTGCCAACTGTCACGACGTAACGTGGGAGGCGACAGCCCGTAGAGCTGCCGCCTCCCGTTTTTTATGCTGTGTGCTGGATCGCGGGCAAGCTACGCCTCGATAACGACCTCGCGGTGGGCTTCATGCCCTGGGCGACCACGACGCCAAACGACGCGCCGGGGAACAGCTCCCAAAACGAGTCTTCGGTCACAAAGCGCTTCATTTCTCCTCCTTTGAAAATGCGCCCACATGCCGGCCACCTTCAATGTCCTACGGTGCCGGCGCGTGGGCGCACGCGCGCTGCCCCCATCCGGAGAAGGGGGCGATATGTTCAAGGCGATTGTAGGAGGGCTGTCGTCTGCTGTCCATGGGTTTCCCCGTTTTGAAATGCTCCGAGATTTTCCGCTTGCCCTAGAGCCGACTCCAGGTTCTAGAATCGCCGCAAGGCGGAACCGGTTGTTAGGGAGCATTCGCTTTCCGCATGACGGCGACGCCTTTTGCGAGGGCGAAAGGGGCATGCATGCACTACGCAAAGCTGGGAACCAGCGGCATCGACGTGTCGCGCATATGCTTGGGCTGCATGGGGTTTGGCGACCCCGGCTACGGCCAGCACGCGTGGACGCTGGGCTATGACGATTCGAAAGCCATCATCGCCCAGGCCCTGAGCGAGGGCATCACCTTCTTCGACACCGCCATGGGCTATCAAAACGGAACGAGCGAGGAGTACGTGGGCCGCGCGCTGGCCTCGCTGGCGCGCCGCGAGGACGTGGTTGTGGCGACCAAATTCGTGCTCGGGAGCCTTCATGCGCCGGCGGGGGAAATGCCGGGCGAGCACGGCACGGAGTCGGTCGACGCCAAGGTCGAGCGCCTTCTCGACGCGAGCCTTGCGCGCCTGGGCATGGACTACGTGGACCTCTACATCTACCACATGTGGGATTGGGGCGCGCCCATCGAGGAGTTGCTGCCGGCGCTCGATCGGCAGGTGCGCGCGGGCAAGATTCGCGCGCTGGGCATTTCCAACTGCTATGCGTGGCAACTTGCCGAGGCCAACGCGATCGCCCGGGCAAATGGGTGGACGCCGTTCGTGAGTTACCAGGGCCATTACAACGCGATTGCCCGCGAGGACGAGCGCGAGATGGTGCCGCTTGCGGCAACGCATGGCATCGCGCTCACGCCGTATTCGGCGCTGGCGGGCGGCCGTCTGTCCAAGCATCCGGGCGAGACGAGCAAGCGCCTGCAGCTCGACGCGTACGCGCACGGCAAGTACGACGGCACGGCGGACGTCGACGCGCCGATCATCCAGGTGGTGGCGGACATCGCGCAGGAGCGCGGCGTCACCATGACGGAGGTCGCGCTCGCCTGGCTGCTCACCAAGGTGACCGCTCCGGTGGTGGGGGCTACCAAGCCGCATCACATCGACGGGGCCGACGCCGCGACCGAGCTGACGCTCACGCTCGAGGAGATCGCGCGCATCGAGGCGCCGTACGTCCCGCACCCCGTGGTGGGCGTGGTCGCCGAGAATCGCCCGCCCGCGATGTAGCCAAAAAGCGCGCGAGCTGCTTGACGGGGCGGCATACGCTATGATGACCCGGATACATATCAATGGCTCGGTGGATGGTGCGGAGACGCACGGCCGCACGGGGTTCCCGCGCGGCCAGGAGAATCGGGGTGCAAGTCCCCGGCTATTCCAGTAACCGTAATTCCCGCGCATGCGAGGGCGCGCTGCAGATCGGACGGCGCGCGCGTGCGGCACAGGGATAAGTCGGATCGCCTCTCTGCCTGCAAATGCCCAAATGGATGGGCGGGGCCCTGGATTGAAGGGGGAGTCTGCATGCTCAGATCCCATAAGGTGGCGCCGTGCTGTGGCGTTGCCCGTCACGTGGTAACGGCAGTCTTGCTGGCGGCCCTTACGGTCGCGTCCGTTCCGACCGCGGCATTTGCCGAGGCGTTGGGCATCGAGGGGGCTGTGGCGACTGCATCTCAGCCGGTCGCATCCGAGGTCGCGGCGGCCTCCGATGAGGTCGCGCAACAGCCGGGTGCGGAGTCGGGTGCACCTGTTGCAGGCGGTGCGGCACCTGAAGGCGCGGCGCAAGACGACGCGGTGCACGCGGAGCAAGGTGGGCCAGAGGAAGATGCCGTCGACGGCTCGGCAGGCGCTGGCGCGGGCGCGACTGGAGATGCCCAGCAGGAAGCCCCGGGCGGTTTGGCCGATGAGCCCGAGGGCTCTGACGGCGCCGGGCAGCTCGCTGCCGGCGCGACGGCTACCGGGCGTCCGGACTCGACGCAGGCCGGGGCGGACCGCGACGACGCTGCGGAAGACGCAAGCGCCGTGGAATCCGCAGATTCTCAGGAGGAGGACGCGGAAGACGCCCAGAAGTTGAACGTGACGCTCGCGGTTGTCGGCCCCGATGCCGACGGCGCCCATGCGTACTGGGCCCCGAGCACGTCCCTTGAGATGGAGGATGGCTCGACGGCGGCAGATGCCTCGGAGCAGCTTTTCAAGCGCGCCGGTTTGACGGCCGACTACGGAACGGGCGACTACGGCTGGTACCTCAACACCATCACCTCGCCCTACACGGGCGATGCGCTCGGCTGGGACCAGGCGACCGGAAAGTACTGGCAGTTGTTCGTCAACGGCGAGGCGTCCAAGCTGGGCGCCGGCGGCGTGACGCTCAAGGCGGGCGACGTCGTGACGTGGGCGTATTCCGCGTTCGGGGACGGCATTCCCACCGTCGGTGCATTCGAGGTGTCGGTCTCGGTGGTAGGGCCCGACGCCAACGGCAACAACGTGACCTGGGCGTCAAACACCCGCCTGACTGTCGAAAACGGCACGGCCGCTGCGGCGGCGTCCGAGCTCCTGTTCAAGGAGGCGGGTCTTAAGGCCGACTACGGAACGGGCAGCTACGGCTGGTACCTCAACACCATCACCTCTCCCTACACGGGCGATGCGCTCGGCTGGGACCAGGCGACCGGAAAGTACTGGCAGCTGTTCGTCAACGGCACGGCGTCCGAGCTGGGCGCCGGCAGCGTGATGCTCAAGGCAGGCGACGCGGTGACGTGGGCGTATTCCGCCTTTGAGGAAGATCTGCCCGAGCCGCTGCCCGTCGTGCCCGATCCTGACGCGCCGCGACCCGAGTGGGAGAGCGCGTGGCCGGGCTATGCCAGCGGGTCGAATACCGAGGCCGCGACTCCCACGGGCGAGGTGAAGGAGTCCTGGGTATCCTCGATCAAGGACTCTGCCGATTGGGCCACCAACGTCTCCGACCCCATCTACGTGGGTTCGTACGTCTACATCGCCGCGGGGGCCAAGCTGCTGCAGATCGACCCCGCAACGGGCAAGACCGTTCGCGAGGGCGCCCTGGCGGCCCCCATCGACTCGATCGCGCGCATGGTGTATGCGGACGGCGTGGTCGTCGTGCCGCTCTCCGGGGGACGCCTTCAGGCGCTCACGGCCGATGCACTCACCACGGTGTGGGTCACGGCGAAGCTCCCGGCAAATGAGCAGGGCGGCGAGCAGCAGTCGCTGAGCACCCCCATCGTCAAGGACGGGTGCGTGTACTTTGGCACGGCGGCGGCGGATTGGAGTGACTCGTACGGCGGCTACCTGGTGTGCGTCGACATTAAGACGGGCTCGGTCAAGTGGAAGACGGAGAACGCGGACGCCGGGTACTACTGGGCGGGCGCCGCGCCCATCGGCTCGCTGTTGGTGATGGGCGACGACACCGGCTTTGTGTACGCGGTCGACTCCCAGCAGGGCACGCGCGTGGGCGAGGGCTTGGATCTGGGCGCCCGTGTGCGCTCGACGGTCGTTGCGGACCCGGACGGATCCACGGTCTACGTGGTCACGGTGGACGGCGTGCTGCATAAGGTGCGCGTGGGCGCGGACGGCGAGCTGAGCGAGGCCGGCAAGGTCCAGTTCGCCTCCGCCTCGACGGGCACGCCGACCCTTGCGGGCGGCCGCCTGTACGTTGGCGGACAGCTTGTCCAGGGGTCTTCGGGCGGGCAGGCGCGCTGCGGCGTGCTGGCGGTCATCGATGCCAAGACGCTGCAGGTCGAGCATTCGATCACCTCGGCGGACGGCACTGCGCTCGAGGGCTCGAATGTCATGAGCGCCCCGGTCGTTTCCACGCAGGGTGGAGCAACCTATGTGTACTTCACGGCGAACAGCCTGCCCGGAGGGGTGTACCGCTACCGCGTGGGCGACGCGACCGCATCACGCATCTACACGCCGAGCGAGGACAAGCAGAACTACTGCATGGGCTCGATCACGGTCGGCCCCGACGGGTCGCTGTACTACGTGAACGACTCGGGCGCCCTGTTTGCCATTGCGGGCGTGGGAGACGACGGCTCCGATGATCAGGAGCAGCCCGAGACCGATAACCCCGACAAGCCGGAGAAGCCGGAGGGCGACACGCCGGAGTCCGAGGACGATGATGTGCAGAACCCCGGGGACGACGACATCAACCCCGGCGGCGACGGCTCGGGAGACGTGGGCTCCAGGGGCGACAACGCCGCGGGCGGCGGGAAGGTGCCGGCGGGCACCGCGATGGTCTCTGGAAAGAAGCCCTTGGCGCGTGCGGAGACTGCATCTGAGGACACCGATGAGCCTGAGGGCGACGGGGATGAGCGGGATGCCGAGCAGGCGTCCGGTGCGCTGAGCGCCACTGCCGGCAAGAACGTCCGCAAGGGCGGCGACACCGACGGTGGGCAGGAGGATTCCGTCCGGATGCTGTCGGTGGCGGGCTTGGTCGCCGGCGTCATCGGTCTGGTGCTGATTGGCGCGTGGCTTGTGCGCGCACGGCGTCGTGCATAGGTTGGAGTGCGTATGAACAAGAACGATACGGGCAAGGACGTGGAAGAGCCTTTAGAGAACGAGGCGACTGTCGAAGAGGCGCCGTGCGCGGAGGATACGGCTGCCGATGCGGGCGTGCACATGGAAGATGTGCCTGCTGAGGCGGGGCGGAGCGCAGGTGGTGTGGCTGCTGAGGCCGTGCCGCACGCAAATGGTGCGGTTGCCGAGGCGGGGCCGGGTGCAGGACGTGCGACTGCCACGGCGGAGACGCACACAGGCAGCGCCCCGGATGACGCGGTTCGCTCGGTTGTGATGGGCGCGGCTGGAGATTCAAACGCCCCTGCGGGCCCACCTGCCCAACGCACGTCGATACCGCGTGCGCGCCTGCTCATGGCGGCAGTGGGCGCCTGCATATGCGTGGCGTTGATCGGCGTGTCCGCGTGGTCGCTCGTGACGGGTGGGGCCTCTGCTCCCCATGACGGATTGGCGGAGCTCGTGGCGGGGAGCGGCAGTTCTTCTACGGATGAGGCCGATCCCGATGACGATGCCTCGGCGCGTTCCGCAGGCGCCGAGGGCGGCTCCTCTCGCGACAAAGCGGGCGCCGCGGACAAGAGCGACTCGAACGGAGATCCCTCCTCTTCGGAAGACTCCTCGTCCGGCTCGGGAACTTCCGACACATCGGATCGCGGGGCTTCGAATAACGAGAACGGCTCGAGTGGCTCGGCGGGCGGCGGCTCGAGCAACTCGACGGGCGGTTCGAACGGTAACGCGGGCGGTAACTCCGGCGGCGGTTCGAACGGCGGCTCCGGCGGCAGCTCGAATGGCGGGGCTGGCGGGAATACCGGCTCCGGTTCCGGGGGCTCATCCTCCAACGGCGGGGGATCGGCGGGAGGCGCTGCCGGATCGGGGCAAGACCAGCCCAAAAGGGTCTCGGTTACCATCTCCGCCGATGGCAGCCTGGGCGGCGGGGGCGTTTCGGGCCCTGTGACGCTGACGTTCGAGGAGGGCGCGACGGTGTACGATGCCCTTGCGAGCGCCGGGTGGTCGGCCCAGGCCAGCTGGGGAGCCTTTGGTGCGTACGTGACGTCGATCAACGGCGTCGCCGCGGACGCCCAGACCGGCTGGACCTACACGGTCAACGGCTCGATGCCCAGCACGGCCTGCAGCTCATACAAGCTCTCCGATGGCGACGTGGTGGTTTGGACGTTCGTCAAGGTTAAGTAGCCGCGCGCGGCACACCGCCCGCGCGCAACAAGAATCCGCCCCGTATCGCACAACAAGTGGTACGGGGCGGATGCCGTTTATGAGGCGTTGTGTGCTGGAACCTACTCCGCGTCACTCGCGTTCTGCTCGGCCACGGCCTGCATGGCCACCGCGCCGATAAAGTTCACCGGCTGGCAGAAGTTGGGCTGGAAGAACAGGTCCACGTTGGCAAGCTGGTCGATGGTGAAGCGCGCCTGGATGGCGATGGAGATCGCGTTGGCGGCCTCGGCCACGTCGTGGCGGCACAGGAACTGCGCGCCGAGCACGCGGCGGGTCTCGGGATCCCAGGTGAGGGTTGCCGTGACGGGCGTGGTGGTGAGCATGAAGTCCGGGCGGTAGTCCTGGACGAGCGTGGTGGAGCGAGCGCTCACGCCGCGGGCATCGGCGCCCGCCTGGGTCAGGCCGCTCGCAGCAAGCGAGAGGTCATAGAGCTGCACGGCGCTGGTGGCCTGCGTGCCCATGTACTTCTGCACGGGCTCCTCAACGTTGGCGCCCACAAGCAGCGCCTGGCGCACGGCGTTGGTGGCGAGCGGGATATAGTCGTAGGTGCCGGTGGGGTTGTAGAGCACGGTGCAGGAGTCGCCGGCTGCCAGGACGTCGGCGCAGGCCTCGGTTTGGCCGGCAAGGAACGCGCACATGTACTCGTCCGTCTTGATGGCACCGTTGGGCAGCATCTCGAGCTGACCCTCGAACAGGTCGGTGCGCGGAAGGAAGCCCGCGCCCATGATGGCGTAGTCGACCTCGTACTCGCCGGCGGTCGTGACCACCGTGACGCCCGCGCCGCTCTCGGAAAGGCGGAACTCGGTCACCATCTGCCCAAGCGCGAGCGTGACGCTGTGCTCGGTGTAGGCGGCCTCGACCTGCTCGGTGATGGGCGCGTCGAAATTCTTGGCAAGGGCGCGGTCGAGCCCGTCGACGAGGATCGCGTGCACACCGGCCTCGCTGAACTGCTCGACCAGCTCGGCGCCGATGTAGCCCGCGCCGATCACCGCCACGGCCTTCGCCTTCATGGCGTGGTCCTTGATGGCCTTGCCGTGGTCCCAGTTCTTGCACAGCATCACGCGGCCGTCCTCAAGGCCCTCGGCCAGGCCGGGGATCGGCGGCACCACGGGCTTGGAGCCGGTGGTCACCACGAGCTTGTCAAAGGTGTAGCCGGTCTCCTCGCCCGTGTTGAGGTCGCGGGCCACAAGGGACTTGCCGGCGACGTCGACGGAAAGCACGTCGGTCTGCATGTGCATGCGCGCGCCCAGGTCGGCAAGGGCGGCGGGGGAGGAGTAGAACATGCGGTTGGGGTCGCTCACATGGCCGCCCACCCACAGCGCGATGCCGCAGGACAGGAACGACAGCGTGTCGTTGCGCTCGAACACGTGGACCGTCCAGTCGGGGTGCGCGGTGAGGATGGCCTGAGCGGCAAAGGTGCCGGCGTGCGTGCAGCCAACAATGGCGACGGTTTTGGACGGGGCGGAAGAGGTGGTGGTCATAGGGGGCTCCTTGGGTTCGGCGTTGGCGACCGGAGCGCGCAACGCTGCATGTACGCAGGCAACAGCGATCTGCGCATTCATTCGAAGAGAAATGATAGCCATGAAGGAACAATTGGCAAGAGGAAATCGATGTACGGCATCTTTGAGCTCGCATGAGGTATGCTAGCCCCAAAACCAATGCGACAGACGGGAGTGTGCATGTTCGGTCTTGGCACGTCGGCCACCGCGGCTGAGGGGCAGTCCCCTGCGGAAGGGCTCTTGGCATTCATTCACGAGAGCCCCACGGCATTTCACGCGGTGGCGTCCATCCGCGCTCAGCTCGAGCGTGAGGGCTTTACGTATCTGCCCGAGGGGGCGGCGTGGGAGGTGCGCCCCGGCGGGGCGTATTACACGCAGCGCAACGGCTCGAGCATCGTGGCGTGGCGCGTGGGCGCTGAGGTTCCGTGCGCGGACGCGAGCACGACGGCGGGGGGTACGTCGTCTGCCCCGTATCATTTCCAGCTCACGGCCTCCCATTCGGACTCCCCGGCGTTTAAGGTCAAGTCGACGGCGGAAGTCGAGGGGCCTGCCGGCTACGTGCGCTTGGACACCGAGGCATACGGCGGCATGATGGACTACACCTGGTTCGATCGGCCCCTCTCGCTCGCCGGGCGCGTGTTGGTGCGCCAGGGTTCTCGCATTGAGAGCCGCCTAGTGGCCCTCAACCGAGACGTCGCGTTGATCCCGAGTCTCGCCATCCACATGAACGGCGAGGTGAACAAGGGTTTTGCACCCAATCGCGCCAGCGATCTGTATCCCCTGATCTCAGCGGGCGACCTGTCGGCCGGTTCGCTCGACATGCTCGTGGCCGATGCGTTGGAGGTCGAACCTGAGCAGATCGTTGCGCGCGACCTGTTCCTCGTCAACGCCGACGCCGGCCGCGTGTGGGGAGCGACGAGCGAGTTCGTGAGCTCGCCCCGGTTGGACGACCTTATGTGCGCGTACGCCTCGCTGCGGGCGTTCGTGGCGAGTGACAACAAGAACGCGGTCTCGGTGTACGCATGCTTTGACAATGAGGAGGTAGGCTCCGAGACCAAGCAGGGCGCCGCTTCGACCCTGCTCGCCGATGTCTTGGCGCGCGTGAACGGCGCCTTGGGCTATCGCGGGGATGATCTTTGCCGCGCGCTGTCCGCCTCGATCCTCGTGAGCTGCGACAATGCGCATGCCATACACCCCGCGCACCCGGAGCTGGCAGACGCACTCAACCATCCCGTGCTCAACGGCGGCCTGGTGATCAAGGAGGTGGCCAACCAGCACTACTGCACCGATTCGTTCAGCGCGGCAGCGCTCAAGGCGGTGCTTGACGATGCCGAGATCCCGCATCAGGCCTTTGCCAACCGCAGCGACAAGGCGGGGGGCTCCACGCTCGGCAACATATCGAACATGCAGGTGAGCGTTCATGCCGTCGACGTGGGATGCGCGCAGCTCGCGATGCACTCCTGTGTGGAGACGGCGGGCTCGCGCGATGTCGAGCTGGCCATCGAGGCGCTCACCGCGTTTTACAACGCGAACATCTGCATTGACGGGGCGGACGCCATCGAGCTGGCATAGCCTCGCGCAGATATCCGCGATCAACCGCGCGGCCTGGCCGGGCATCGCGCGCCTTGGCCGATTGACGTGGCGGGATAGCCCGGCGCCTTGGTTTGGCATGGTGCCGCGCCGCCGCGGCCGCAAAACGCGGGCACTTTGAGCAGATTGGGGAGCCGGGGCGCCTGTCATTGGGGAGCCAGGGCGCTCATCTGGTATAGTTCCGCAGGTATGAGAAGCATCCGGACCCGAAAGGACCGTTCATGATCAAAGAGCTCGTGCATGATGAGGCCATTCTCTCCACGCCCTGCGAGGCCGCCACTGCCGCCGACGCCGACGTGGCCCAGGACCTGGTCGACACGCTCCTCTCCATCGAGGACGCTGCGTGCCTCGCCGCCAACCAGATCGGCGTGACCAAGGCCATCGTCGCGCTCGCTGACGACGAGGGCAACGCGCACGTGATGTTCAACCCCAAGGTCCTCTTTGGCATGGGCGCGTACAAGGCCGAGGAGAGCTGCCTGACTCGCGAGGGCTCTGTCAAGGTGACGCGCTTCGCCAAGATCAAGGTTTCCTACGATGAGCTTGTCGACGGCGAGCTGAAGCCCCGCAAGCGCGATTTTGTCGAGTGGGCTGCCGAGCTCATCCAGCACATGTGCGACCATTGCAACGGCAAGCTGGTGTAGATAAGACAAGCGCACACCTCAAGTCGTCTAGAGGCTGGTCTCCTCGCGCGGTGACGCGCGCGGAGACCAGCCTTTTGCTTGCGAGGGGATGCTTACGTGGGAGCAGGTATGGAAACCAGCCTTTTGCCCGCGTGGGGGCAGGCAGGGAGGCCGGTATTTTGTCAGTAAGAGAGCGGGCGTGGAGGCCAGTCTTTTGGGCTATAGGACAAAAGATGAGTTCGATATTGGACCGTCTGCGCAGGTAGACGGCCTTTTCTTATAAGTTGGTCCGGTCCGCTGCACCGCCGAGTCCGGGGCTCTTCCCACAGCACCGTCGAACCCGAGGTTCGGTCCGTTGCGCCGTTGACCCCCAAGGTTTGGTTCGCCGTCCAGACGAGCGCCGAGGTCTGGTGGCCGCATGCTTGGATGCGAGCCATCAGACCTCGATTTGGTGCGGAGTGATCGAAGGCGCGCGCTACGCCTTGCGACGAACGCGGACGGCGGTGCCGCAGGCGGTGGTCATAATCATCTCGGAAAATGTCTCGTAGCCGACGGATGCCCCTATGACGGCGTTTGCCCCGAGCGCCTCGGCGCGCTGAGACATCTCGTTCAGGACCTCCTCGCGCGCCTGTGACATCTCGTCCTCGTAGCCGGCTGAACGGCCGCCAAAGACATTGCGCAGCCCCGCGCCGATGTCGCGGAACATGTTGATGCCGCTCACGGCTTCCCCGGTGACGATGCCCAGGTACTCGACGACTTCGTATCCGTCCAGGTTGTTCGTGGTGGTGATGGTGAGCATGGACCGTCCTTTCTCGTCGGTGTGCGCGCCGGCTTGCCCGCGTGACGTGCTGGGCGTGCGCCGTTGCGCAGCGCGTCTTTGGCGCTTGCGCCGTGGACCGCGCGACTCGGGCGCACGCCGCCGCACCTCACAAGGTATGCGTCGCCGCGGAGCGTGTTCTGGGCGCGTTGTCGCAGAACGCGTCTTGGGTGCATCCCGTCGTACCGCGTGCCCCGGGCGTGCGCATCCGCCCGCGGCGCGCGCCTTAGGTGCGCGCGCCCCGCATCAACGTCTCTCGCTGTGGCAAGCTGCGCAATTTGCCACGGTTGGCCGCACGGGTCTGCAGCGGTTTGCTGCGCATTCCTTATACCCAGACGTTCGATTTTTCGATGTGTGGTCAAAATACCCTAATTGCGCGCCGAGATGGGGCGCCGTTTCGTTATGCATAGACGAGCGATTGACAACATCCCAGATAGTGAGCGTGCAATCCTGTGTTCATCCATGTGGCGGTCGCCTTGATGGCTTTACCGCCTCGTTGCGCTTGCGCGAATCCTTGGGTTTTGCTCGCGCCGGGGTGGATGTTCGACGCGCAATTAGGGTATTTTGACCCCGATGAGAAAACTTCACGTTGAAAGGCGTACATCATATGCAGTTTGATTCCAGTTTTATGCAATCGATAACGTGGGCAGTGCTGGGATGCGGTTTTACGTGGCTTATGACCACCGCGGGCTCGGCGGTCGTCTTCTTTTTTCGCAAGGACCGTGCCATCACCCATAGGATCTTCTTGGGATTTGCCGCGGGTGTCATGATCGCGGCAAGCGTGTGGTCCCTGCTCAATCCCGCCATCGAACAGGCGGAGGAGCTGGGGCAAATCGGGTGGATTCCGGCTGCCGGCGGCTTTTTGCTGGGTGTCGCGTTTCTCATGGCGCTCGATACCTTCCTGCCGCATTTGCATGCCGAGGAAAACGAACCCGAGGGTATCAAGACGAGCTGGAAGCGGACGACCCTGTTGGTGTCGGCGGTGACGCTGCACAACATTCCGGAGGGGATGAGCGTGGGCCTGCTGTTCGCCATGGCCGGACAGGCGACGGGGGCGGAGGCGACCGCCTACTTGGGCATGGCCATCGCCCTGGCCATCGGCATGGGCTTGCAGAATTTCCCGGAAGGCGCCGCCATCTCATTGCCGTTGCGTCGAGAGGGCATGAGTCGAGGCAAGGCGTTTGTCCTGGGAAGCCTGTCGGGAATCGTCGAGCCCATCTTTGGCATCCTTGTGGTGCTGGTGAGCGGCCAGATCGCTCCGTTCATGCCGTGGATGCTGTCGTTTGCCGCCGGCGCCATGATCTACGTGGTGGTGGAGGAGCTCATCCCTGAGGCCCACCTGGGGGAGCACTCGAACATTGGCACGCTGGGGGTCATCGCCGGTTTTGTGATCATGATGGTGCTCGACGTGGCCCTGGGATAACGAATATCCCAGGGCGAGTGCCTCCCCATAAACAGCGCGCGGGCCTTTAAAGTACTGCTGGTACGGGCAGTGCCGTTGTTGCCGGAACCATTGAAGGCAGTTTTGTTGCTGCCGGAACCATCGAAGACGGTGCCGTTACGGCCGTCGCTCGATGCGCTTACTTTCCGCGGCGGGCGTCGTGCAGCTCGCGCGCGGCGGTCGCGCGAGCCTCCCGCGCATCGCGCAAGGCGTGGTGCGCACCGACGGTGGCGGCCCGTGCCCCGCGCAGCGTGTCGGCGAGCTCGGGGTTCTTTTCGGCCACGCGTTTGACGAGCGGGCCGTCGAGCTCATCGTGCGTGGGCTCTGCCAAAAAGTCGATGGCGTATTGCGCCGCCACCGCGGATCCCTTGGCGAGAACGCTCTCGTCCACCTTGTAGTAACAGGAATGCTGGGCAAACGTGGCGCCGATCTGCGCGTTGCGGCAGCCCACAAACGCGAGCACGCCGGGGACGCGCCGCAGGTACTCGGAGAAATCCTCGCCCGACATGGTGCCCCGGTAGTGGCCTTCGCCTTCGCTGCCGAGCGTCTTGAGCACGGCTCGACGGCAGCGCTCGCTGGCTTCCGGCTCGTTTTCTACCTTGTAGTTGGCGATGGTGTAGTCGGACAGCTCGGCCTCGGCGCCGTGAGCCTGCGCGATATGCACGGCAATGCGCTCGATCAGCGCGGGCATGAGCTCGTGCGTCGCGTCGGAGTACGTGCGCACCGTGCCCTCCAGGTGCGCCTCTCCCGCTATGACGTTGCGGGCGGTTCCGGCGTGGAGCTTGCCCACGGTCACCACGGCGGGCTCGTAGGGGGAGAGCTCACGGCTCACGATGGTCTGCAGGGCGTTGACGATCTCGGCGGCGACCATAACCGCGTCGCTACCGCGTTGGGGCATGGCGCCGTGGCAGGAGGTGCCGTGAACGTCCACGCGGAACCAATCGGTGTTGGCCATGCGCGGACCCGGCTCGCAGCTGATGGTTCCCGCGTCGACCTCGCTCCAGATATGCATGGCAAACGCGCCGTCCACGTCATCGCACACGCCGGTCTCGCACATCATGCGCGCGCCGGACCCGTTTTCCTCGGAGGGTTGGAACACCACGCGGATCTCGCCGTGGATGTCGTCGGTCATATGGCGCAGGACCTGGAGCGCTCCGAGCATCATGGCGATGTGACAGTCGTGCCCGCAAGCGTGCATGCAGCCCTCATTGACGCTCACAAATTCCTCGTTCGTGCGCTCGGTGACGGGGAGGGCGTCGATATCGGCGCGCATGAGCAGGCGCTTGCGCGGCGTGCCGTCCTCGCGGTACGCATCCGGTGCGGTGCCGCGCACGGTCGCGACCAATCCCGTTTTGAGCGGGCGCTCGTAGGGGATGTTCATGGCGTCGAGCTGGCCGGCGATGTCGGAGGTGGTGCGCACCTCCTGGAGGCTGAGCTCGGGGTGCTTGTGGAAATGACGGCGCTGGCGAATGATGTAGGGCTCGAACTCCGCGGCTATATCAAGGATGGACTGCGTGACCTCCTCGGGAGAGCGGGTGTCGCGGTGGGCCATGATCTGCTGGGCTTTTGTCTTGGGCATAGGATCCGCCTTGCTCTTGTGGGGCGTGTGCGCACCCCGACGTTGCTGCCAGCCTCTACGATACTCCTTGATCTACCGGGCGGGCGGGAGGATGCGGAATCGCGGCGAGCGTTTACGTACACCCCGTTCGCGCGCGGGCGCGTTCCACACGCCGCGCCGCGACGTGCCGTGCGCTCACGAGGAAACACCCCGCCTCGGTTGCTTGCCCGGGCAGCCCCGGTTGCTTACCCGGGCGCTCCGCCCGCGCACGCGGAGGCACCCTCCTCCCGGCCGTTCGGTGAGCGATGCACGGCGGCCCGCGGAGCGCATGGGACGCGCGAGAGAATGCGTACGTACGCATTTTTAGGCCGGTATTCGCCGCGGCCGACGATGCCGTCTGACGGTGGATATACTGCTGGTTTAGTGGTCGTAACCACTTCCAGACGCTGGTATCTACCTATTCCGAGCAGCCAAATTGCTCCCAATAGTTATATTTAGCTGGGAAAAGAGCGAAATACCGTTCACCGGCTAAAACATACCGCTTGCAGACCAGTACACAATTTGACTACATCCCTGAAGATTTCATCGCATAATTATTGCCCGACGGAGGGACAATGGTGACCAAGCAACTTGAACCCCCCGTCAATTGCTTTGTAGCCGATGCAAGGAGTCGCATGCGCACATTCCAGATTGCAGATAAGTTCCTGCTCGATGGTGAGCCGTTCACCATTCTGTCAGGCGCTATCCACTTCTTCCGCGTGCACCCTAGCGACTGGCATCATTCCCTCTACAACCTCAAGGCCATGGGCTTCAACACGGTTGAGACCTATGTTCCCTGGAACGCCCACGAGCCCCGCCCGGGCGAGTTCAACTTTTCCGACGGCCTGGACCTCGGCGCTTTCCTGGATGAGGCGGCGGAGCTCGGCCTGTACGCAATCGTGCGTCCCACGCCGTTCATCTGCGCCGAGTGGGAGTTCGGCGGCATGCCCCCGTGGCTGCTGGCCGACCGCTCCATGCGCCCGCGTTCCAACGACCCCAAGTTCCTCGAGCGCGTTGCCGCGTACTACGACCAGCTCATGCCGATTCTCGAGCCCCGTCAGATCACGCACGGCGGCAACATCATCATGATGCAGGTCGAGAACGAGTACGGCTCTTACTGCGAGGACAAGGATTACCTGCGCGCCATCCGCGACCTGATGCTCGAGCGCGGCGTCGACGTCCCGCTGTTCACCTCCGATGGCCCCTGGCGCGGTTGCCTGCGCGCCGGCTCCCTCATCGAGGACGATATTCTCGCCACGGGCAACTTCGGCTCCCGTTCCAAGGAGAACCTCGAGGCGCTCGCCGCGTTCCACAAGGAGCATGGCAAGAACTGGCCACTCATGTGCATGGAGTTCTGGGATGGCTGGTTCAACCGCTATGGCGAGGACGTCATCAAGCGCGATCCCCAGGATCTGGCCGACTGCGTGCGCGAGGCCCTCGAGCTCGGCGCGAGCGTCAACCTGTATATGTTCCACGGCGGCACGAACTTCTACTTCATGAACGGCTGCTCGGCGCGTCATACGCACGACCTGCCCCAGGTGGCCTCGTACGATTACGACGCGCCCCTGAACGAGGAGGGCAACCCCACCGAGAAGTACTTCGCGCTGCAGCGCGTGGTGCACGAGCTGTTCCCCGACGCCTGGCAGGCCGAGCCCCTCACCAAGCAGGCGGTCGCCATCGATTCCATTCCCGCGACCGATCACGTGAGCCTTTTCAACGTGCTCGACGCGCTCTCCGAGCCGGTGAGCTCCCAGTATCCCCAGCCCATGGAGGACCTGGGCCAGTCCTACGGATTCATCCTGTACACCACCTCCATCGAGCGCGACCGCATGGACGAGGAGCGCATCCGCGTCATCGACGGCCGCGACCGCGCCCAGGTGTTCGTCGAGGGCGAGCTCGTCGCCACGCAGTACCAGGAGCACATCGGCGAGGACATCAAGTGCGTCCTTCCCGCCGAGCACAATCGCTTGGACATCCTGGTCGAGAACATGGGCCGCGTGGGGTATGGCCATAAGCTTTTGGCCGACACGCAGCACAAGGGCATCCGCACCGGTGTTTGCGTCGACCTTCACTTCATCACGGGCTGGGAGCAGCGCTGCCTGCCGCTCACCAGCATCGACGGCATTGATTTCTCCGCGGGCATGGTCGAGGGTCAGCCGGCCTTCCACCGCTTCGAGTTCACGCTCGATGAGCCCGCCGATACGTTCATCGACACCACGGGCTTTGGCAAGGGCTGCGCGTTCGTGAACGGGGTCAACGTCGGGCGTTATTGGGAAAAGGGTCCCATCATGACGCTCTACGTCCCGCACGGCTTCACGCGCGCCGGCGTCAATGAGCTCGTTATGTTCGAAACCGAGGGGACCTACGCGGACGCGATCTCCCTGCGCTCCGAGCCCCTTGTAGTACCCATTGAAAAAGAAGGAGTTGAGTAACATGATCGTTGGAGCCCGTATCGACTTTCGCCTGATCCACGGCCAGGTGGCCAACCTTTGGTCCAACGCCCGTCAGGTCAGCCGCTTCATGGTCGTTGACGACGAGATCGCCACCGACGACACCCAGAAGCAGGTTCTCCGCATGGCCTGCCCTGCTACCTGCAAGCTCTCCGTTCTCCCCGTGGAGAAGGCCGCTGCGAACATCACCGCTGGCAAGTATGACGCCCAGCGCCTGTTCATCGTTGCCAAGAAGCCCGAGACGTATGTGCGCCTGCTCAAGGCCGGCGTCAAGCTCGAGCAGCTCATCCTCGGCAACATGACCACCATGGATTCCGTCAAGAAGTTCGGTCGCAACATCAACTGCGACCAGGGCGACTTGGATGCCTTCGCCGAGATCAAGGCTATGGGCGTTCCCATGGTCGTGCAGCTCACGCCCCAGGACAACCCCGAGAAGTTCGAGGGCTAATTCCCATTTGGCGCTTAGGTCGCGAAGGGAGATGCGCGGCTTAGTTATAGCGTTTTGTACTGTCGGATCTGTAAACTCGTTATTAAAGGAGGAAAACCATGTTTGCTTGGTGGCAGATTCTTCTGTTGACCCTGTACGCAGGCTACCAGATCATGGACGAGCTCCACTGGTACACCAGTGCCGGTTCCGCCGTCTTCGCCGGTATGATTTCCGGTCTTATCATGGGCGATTTGACGACCGGTCTTTACATCGGTGGTTCCATGCAGCTCACCATCCTGGGCGTCGGCACCTTCGGCGGTGCTTCCCGTATCGACGCTAACTCCGGCACCATCATGGCCACGGCCTTCGCCGTTGGCGCTGGTATGGACCCGGAGCAGGCTCTGGCCGCCATCGGCGTGCCGGTTGCCGCCATCCTCGTGTACACCGATATCGCTGGCCGTTTCGCCAACACCTTCTTCGGTCACATGTGCGATGCCGACGTCGAGAAGATGAACTGGGGCGCCTACAACGTCCACTACTGGCTCGGCGCCGTGTCCTGGATGCTGTCCCGTATGGTCCCGGTCTTCCTGGCTCTGGCCTTTGGTCAGCCCCTGGTCGAGGCCGTCACCACCGCCCTCAATGGCGACCTTGCCTGGCTCGGTAAGGGTCTCACCGTGGCCGGCGGCTGCCTGCCTGCGGTCGGCTTCGCCATCCTGCTTCGCTACCTGCCGGTTAAGAAGCACGTCGCTTACCTGCTCCTGGGCTTCGTCATCGCTGCCCTCATGGGTACCTTGTTCTCCGGCGTTGGCGCCCTCAGCGGCAACATCGCTGCCGTGAATGGTGCTCTGGCTGAGCCTGCCGAGGGCCTCGCTGGCGTGATCAGCAACATGTCCATGCTGACCATCGCTCTCATCGGCTTCGCGCTGTCCCTCATGTACTACAAGAACAACCAGCGCCCCGTCGCTGCTGCTGCTGTGGAGGAGGACGACGACGATGAGCTCTAAGCTTCCGAACGGTACCACTGGGTACAAGCTGACCAAGGAAGACCTTCGTCAGATCAACATTCGCAACCTCATCGGTTTCCAGGCTGGCTGGAACTACGAGCGTATGCAGCACTCCGGTTACCTGTGGATCATCCTGCCTCAGCTGCGCAAGATCTACGGTGACGACACCCCCGAGCTGAAGAAGGCTGCCCAGACGCACTGCGGCCCGTTCTTCAACACCTCCAACTTCCTCAACACGATCATCACCGGTATCGACCTGGCGATTGAGGAGACCGACGGTGTGAACGGCCTCGACGCTGTCGCCGGCCTCAAGACCGGCCTGATGGGCCCGCTCGCCTCCATCGGCGATTCCATCTTCGGCTCCCTGCTGCCCACCATCTTCGGTGCTCTGGCCGCCAACATGGCCATCGCCGGCAACCCGCTGGGCATCTTCATCTGGGTCGCCGTCAACATCGTTGTTGACTGGTTCCGCTGCAAGCAGACCCACATGGCCTATGAGCAGGGCATGAAGCTCGTCACCACCATGTCTGACAAGCTCAACGCCATCACCGATGCCGCCACCGTCATGGGTGTGTTCATGGTCGGCGCCCTCGTCGCCACCAACGTTGGCATTGTGTTCTCCTTTGCTCCTGAGATCGGCGGCGTGGCGGTCGACATCCAGGGCATCTGCAACAACATTTGCCCCAAGCTCGTGCCCGCTGCCCTCGTCGGCTTCGTGTACTGGCTGCTCGGCCGTAAGGGCATGACCTCCACCAAGGCGATCATCATCGTTCTGGTGATCTCCATCGCCCTCGGCGCCCTCGGCATCATCGCCAAGGGCTAAGGAGCACTCGCTCTCTTCGTGGCGCCTGCAGCAAGGCGGGCGCCACACCGAGTCCCTCGGGACGTAGACGTGCACTTCCAAGACGGCTCGCCGTCGCATTCTCCCGGAGGTGCACGTCTTTTTTCTATTGAGGACGAGCGCGTTCGACCACGGGATGCGAGGTGTATCCTCAATGCGCCGGTTCTGGGGCGCTCCCTCGTATTCAGTGGAGGAACGTTCTGTGCAATCCCGTACCGGCTTCGCCGCGGGATGCCAGCACCTGTGCGATTCTCGATATGCATTGCGGCTCCGTGACCGCAGGGCGCATCGAGCATCACATGGCATATCACGTAAGAGAAAGGGCAGCGCATGCTTGAGTGGAACCCGTTGACCATCGCGGTCGTCGTGCTGATCGTCGTGTACATCATCGGCTCGGAGGTGCTCAAGAAGTACCTCGACATGAAAATCGAGATGTTCTATACCGCCGAGATGTACCAAGAGGCCATCGACCTGCTGGACAAGATCTACACGCGCATCCTCTTTTCCACGTTCAAGCAGTACTACCTGCGCTTTACGATTTATGAGGCGGACGGCAACAACAAGGCCGCCGAGCTCATGCTGGAGCATCTGCTCAACATGCGGGTCTCCAAAAAGCGCCGCCTCGCCCTGGTGCTCCAGGCCTTCAACTTCTATGTGATGAATGGGCGCCGCAAAGACGCGCAGGGCATGCTTGATGAGATCAAGTCCTCGGGCAACCAGGCTGTCATCGCCGACAGCCAGCTTACCTACGACATCGTTTTGGGCAAGCGCTGCGATAAGATCGACCAGATGGAGGGCATGCTGCAGCAGGCCGACCCGCAGACCCGCGCCAAGCTGTATCTGCTGCTTGAGCACCAGTACGCCAACAAGGGCGACAAGCGCAACGTCGCCAAGTACCGCAACCTCTCCCAAAAGCTCGTCGAGGCCCATCGTGTTCGCAGGCCGCAGGATGGCGCCAAGCAGTAGGGGTGGGTTGGTTACTGGTTGAACGTGCGATACCAGTTCAGAACTTCTCCATACGTCTGTGCTCGAACGCAGTAAGCGCATTCGGCAGTCCTTTTGGCAGGGCTCGTTTGTCTCGCTTGTTCATTTATGAAGAATCGCAGCATATACGCGATAAACGGTACCTATTAACCGGTGAGCGGTAGGTATTTACCCCTGTCTCATATGCAGCGCGTGAGCGCTCAATAAGTTGCTATCATGGTAACGGGTAATGTGGTTACTACCAGTTATCCAAGCGTAATCTCGTCATTATCAAAGGCAGAAAGGAGCCTGTTAATGGTCGGTTTTGTCCTTACTGGTCATGGTCAGTTCTCGAATGGTCTCAAGAGCGCTGTCGACATGGTCGCCGGCGACCAGCCCAACTTCGCGATTGTTCCCTTTGAGGGTTCCGAGGCCGTTACGTTCGGTGACGACCTGCGCAAGACGATCACCGACATGGCCGCCGAGTGCGATGGCGTCCTGGTCTTTGTGGACCTGTGGGGTGGTACGCCGTTCAACCAGTCCATGATCATCTCCAGCGACGTCGAGAACATGGAGATCGTCACCGGCACCAATCTGCCCATGCTCGTCGAGCTGGTCATGACCCGTGCGTTTGGCGATCCCACGCTTGAGGAGCTCGCCGAGCGCGCCGTCACCGTCGGCGCCGAGGGCGTCAAGCACACCCACTTCGAGGCTCCCACCGACGACGATGACGATGAGATGTAATCGTTCGTCTTTGCACTTCATTCATTGATGGTGGGTTCGTGGCGCACGGGTTTTACCTGGGCCCGCGAGCCCTTTTACCATCACGGTACTGTTCACGTATGTATGTAAGGATTCCCCATGGCGATGGGCGCGCGCAAACAACCGCTCTACGACCAGCTTGTCGACATTTTGTCCGAGAAGATCGAGCATGAGTACCGTCCGGGCGACTTGATACCGTCCGAGCGCGAGCTCTCCGAGCGCTACGGCCTCTCTCGCACCACGGTGCGATTGGCCCTGCAGGAGCTCGAGCGCCTGGGGCTCGTTGTTCGCCAGCATGGTCGTGGCACGTTTGTGGCCGATCGCTCCGCCCAGACCACGAACCTGATGCAGGCATACAGCTTTACCGAGCAAATGCGCGGCATGGGGCGTGACCCTTTGACGACGATCCTCGAGTTTAGCGAGGTCGAGGCCGATAAGAACCTCGTTGAGCACATGAATGTCCGCCTGGGCGAGCGCCTGTTCAAAATCAAGCGCCTTCGCTCTGCGGACGCCATGCCCATGATGGTCGAGCGCACCTACCTGCCCGCGCGCAAGTTCCTCACGCTCAGGCGGCCCATGCTGGAGCAAAAGCCCCTGTACGACATCATCGAGCAGGATTTTCACGAGAAGATCAACGTGGCCGAAGAGGAGTTCTTCGCCAGCATCGCTCGTCCCTCCGATGCGCACATGCTCGACATCTCCGAGGGCGCGCCGGTACTCGATTTGGTGCGCACGACCTACAACGTTCACAATGAGATCGTGGAATACACGCTCTCGGTGGCGCGTGCCGACCAGTTCAAGTACAAGGTCATGCATCAGCGCAACGTCTAATGGCTTTTTACGTGATTTAGGGATACAATGTCCTTAACTGGTTACAACCAGCATACCATTGTTCTGTAAACCACCTAGTACATCCGTTTTTACGATTGAGAGGTATTAAACATGTTTGAGATGACCACCGATCAGCTCAACGAGATGGGTGCCTTTAACACCACCGTTGAGATCAAGCAGCAGCCCGAGCTCTGGCTCGACACGCTGAACATCTACAAGGAGAACCTCGAGGCCATCGAGGCCTTCTTGGCCGACGCGCGCGCCATGGGCGAGGGCCGTCTGTCCGTCGTGTTCACCGGCGCCGGCACGTCCGACTACGTGGGCGACACCTGCGCTCCCTACCTGCGTCACGCGGGCGACACCAAGCTCTACGACTTCAAGCCGATCGCCACGACCGACATCGTGTCCGCCCCCCGCGACTTCCTGAACCCCGATGAGCCCACGGTCGTCGTGTCCTTCGCTCGCTCCGGCAACAGCCCCGAGTCTCTGGCCGCCGTCCAGGTTGCCAAGACCTTCGTAAAGAACGTCAAGTTCATCAACATCACCTGCGCTCCCGAGGGCAAGCTCGCCGTCGAGTCCGAGGGCGATGCCGACCAGCTCACGCTGCTCATCCCCCGTGCCAACGACAAGGGCTTCGCTATGACCGGCTCCTACAGCTGCATGACGCTGCTCTCCACCCTCATCTTCGACACCGCCTCCCTCGAGCAGAAGACCGCGTGGGTCGAGGCCATGGCCAAGCTCGGTGAGGACGTCATCGCTCGCGAGGGCGAGATCGCCGAGTTCCTGTCCGGCGACTTCAACCGCGTGACCTACCTGGGTTCCGGCTCCTTTGGCGGCCTTGCCCAGGAGGCCCAGCTCAAGATCCTCGAGCTTGCTCACGGCCTCGTCGCCACTTCCTACGACACCTCCATGGGCTATCGTCACGGGCCGAAGTCCTTCGTTGACGACAAGACCCTCGTGTTCGTGTTCGTGAACAACGACGAGTACACCCGTCAGTACGACCTCGACATCCTGAACGAGATCAACGGCGACCAGATCGCCGCCAAGACCATCGCCATCCAGCAGGACGGCGCCACCAAGTTCGACGGCGCTTCCTTCACGCTGGCCGGCGAGGCCCTGCCCGAGGCCTACCTCGCCCTGCCGTTCGTGATGGTCGGCCAGGTCGTGTCCCTGCTCAACTCCGTGCGCGTGGGCAACACCCCCGACACCCCGTCTCCCTCCGGCACCGTGAACCGCGTCGTCAAGGGCGTGACCATCCATCCCTTCGAGGCGTAATCCTCGCTGAGAGCTCCCATGTGGCGCCCGCCCTGTCCCTAGGACGGAGCGGGCGCCTTTTTATGAGCGTCCTCTCTAGGGGCCTTATCGACAAGGGCCCGTTCCCGCTTTGGTCGGTCGTCGCGTATCGTGCACGCGTACGTGCGTGCAAAAGGGTATGGCGCGCCGGGGCGGGGCTCATTTGGGTATAACCGTTTTGTCTGCATTGATACCGTGTTAGGAGTACACATGAGCACGTATGCAATTAAAGCCGATGCCTTCTACCTGCCCACCCGCGTTGCGCGTGGCGGCTACCTGATGGTCGAGGACGGCGTGTTCGGCGAGTATGTGACCGAGCAGCCCGACTGCGAGATCGTCGACTACACCGGTCATGAGATCGCCCCCGGCTACGTCGACACGCATATCCATGGCTTTGACGGTGCCGACATCATGGATTGCAAGGCCGAGAGCGTCGCGACGATTTCCCGCGGCATCCTCCGCAACGGCGTGACCAGCTACCTGCCCACCACGCTCACCGCCAGCACCGAGCAGCTCGAGAGCGCCTGCGCCTCCGTCGCCGAGTACGTCGAGGCGGGCGACGATGCGCCGCACGCCCGCATCCAGGGCATCTTCCTCGAGGGCCCCTTCTTTACCGAGAAGTACAAGGGTGCCCAGAACCCCGCGTACCTGTCCGCGCCGACCATGGAGAAGCTCAACAAGTGGCAGGACGCCGCCCATGGCCTGGTAAAGAAGATCGCTGTCGCTCCCGAGTATGAGGGCGCCGTCCAGTTCACCGCCGACGCCGTCAAATCCGGCGTCGTCGTGGCGCTCGGCCACTCCGCCGCGACGTGCGCCGAGGCTCAGGCCTGCCTCGACGCGGGTGCCAAGGTCTTCGTCCACACCTATAACGGCATGAGCGGCCTGCATCACCGCGAGCCCGGCATGGTGGGCGCTGCCCTTTCCAGCCAGGATAAGTCCTTCTCCGAGCTCATCTGCGACGGCCATCACGTCAACCCCATCTCCGCGGGTATCGTGATGCACGCCAAGGGCCATGAGCATGTCGCGCTCATCACCGACTGCATGTGCGCCGGTGGCATGCCCGATGGCGACTACTTCCTGGGCGAGCTGCCCGTTGTCGTTGCCGGCGGCACCGCCCGCCTGAAGGACGGCGGCTCTCTGGCCGGCTCCATCCTCAACATGAAGGATGCCGTCAAGAACGTCTACGAGTGGGGCATCGCCACGAAGGCCGAGGCCGTCTACATGGCCACCCAGGCTCCCGCCGAGGCAAACGACATCGCCGACGAGTGCGGTTCCATCCGCCCCGGCCGCAATGCCGACTTCGTGGTCCTCAACCACGACCTGTCCCTCGCCGAGACCTATCTCGGCGGCGAGAGCGTCTACACGGCGTAAAGGCGGCAATCCGGCACGCCCGTTGACCCGAGATGCGACGGGTGACGGGTGGCAATCGAATGGATTTAGAGCAGGAAGCGCCCCGGATTTATCCGGGGCGCTTCTCGTGTAATTCGACGCGATGTTCTCATGCGCGCGGCGGCGTGGGCGATGAACGTCGTTGCGCGAGACCGCGACCGCAGTTCTAGCTTGCGACGATGAGGCTCGTCACGCCCTCGATCTCCCGTCGTTGCTCATCGGTGATGCCGGCGTCGGTGACAACGGCGTCGATGCGGTCGAGGCTATAGAAATTGTAGAAGTCAAGCTGGCCGAGCTTGTGGGAGTCGCATGCAAGGTAGCGGCAGGCGGCACGGTCGCATGCTAGGGATTGGAGGCGTCCCTCCTCAAGGTTCGAGCATGAGATGACGCCGGATGTGACGCCGTTGGTGCCGATGAAGCACTTGTCGATTCCGAGCGGGGCGAGGGAATCCTCGGCAACGGGCCCGACGAACGAGCCGGAGCGGCGCCGATACTGCCCGCCGAGGCAGCACACTTCTAAACCGGGATGAATCTGCAGCATGTTGAGCGCGATGATGCTGCTGGTTACGACGCGCAGCCTGATGGGCGGTAAGGCTCGGGCGATGGCGGCGCATGTCGATCCCGGACCGAGGAAGATGGTGTCATCGGGTTCGATGAGGGTGCATGCGGCCTGGGCGATGCGCTGCTTCTCGCCTTGGCGTACGGCGAGTTTTTCGAAATAGGGGGTCTCGGCTGGATCGGATTGCGAGACATCGGGCAGGCGGATTCCGCCGTGCTCGCGAACGACGGCCCCGGTCGAGGCGAGTACGTCGAAATCGCGGCGAACGGTCATCTCGGAGATACCGAAGATTTTCGCGGCCTGACGGACTGAAACGGCGCCACGTTGGGAGCACAGGTCCATGAGCTGCTCGTGACGTTGGGATTTAAGCATGGCGATCACGGGTCCTCTGGATTACTCGGCGATGACGGTGGTGTAGGTCTCGAGCGACTTGATGGCCTCGGCGCTCGCGCCAGGATTGATGAAGGCGGCGGCGATGCGGTCGAGCGTCGTGAACGAGCAGAAATCGCGAACGCCGACCTTGTCATCATCGAGGACGAGATACGCTTCGGCAGAGTGGGAGACGGCATTTCCGAGCAGGGCGCCGACATCGGGGTGCGAACCGAAGACCTCGTTGCCGAAAACGCCGGTCGCCGAGACGAATGCCTTGTTCGTGCTCAGCCCGTGGAAGGCGCGGGCGCCGTAGGGCGTCGTGAACACGCGCGTGTCCTGTCTCAAGGTGCCGCCAACCAGGAATAGGTCGATGTGGGGGTTGTCGGCGAGCAGGTTGAGGACCGGCATGCTGTTGGTGACGACGCGAATATCTGCTTTGGGAAGGTAATCGCACATGAGCTCGAGCGTGGTGCCACCTCCGAGGAATATTGCATCTCCGGGTTTGACGATCTTGGCGGCGGCCCGAGCCGCGGCACGCTTCTGTTCGACGGACCGGTGTTTCTTTTCCTCATGGGAACGCACGCGAAGAAGCGAGCTTCCTCGTGCGCTGCGGGGAAGCTGCGCTCCGCCGCGCACGCGCACGACCAGCCCCTCCTCGGCCATTTCGGCGAGATCGCGGCGAATGGTCATGTCCGATACGTGCAGGGAATCGGAGATCATCTTGACCGTCACCGTCTGATGCTGCTGGAGCAAGTCGAGTATCACTTGCTGGCGCTCGGATTTCATGGTGCCTCCGTACAACACGCGATGGTAGAAGTGAATCAAAATTACCAAACGAACAACATTATTAAACACTACGCTGATAAAGACCAATAAACTACCGTTCATCGGCAAAAACACCACGTTTATGGAAAAACGCGCGGAAGAATGCAGGAAATCGGCCGAATATCAGTATTCGACTTAAACAAAACTTGACATACATTCAAACATCAACGAACATAACCGTTGTAAATCGAACATAAGTTAACAGCGAAAGGAAAGCAGATGCGTATTGGCGTTATCCTCGCGAGCCACGGAGAGTTTGCACGCGCCGCCCTCGGCGCCGTTGAGATGATCGCCGGCAAGCAGGGCGACGTCGTGGCGCTTGGTCTAACCGCCGAGAAGAGCCTGGAGACCTTCGAGGCCGAGATGCGCGAGGCCTACGAGACGCTCAACGCCGAGTGCGACTTGGTCGTCACCCTGTGCGACATCTACGGCGGCACCCCGTTCAACGTGACCACCCGCGCCCTGCTCAACGGGATGGACATGGTCGCGTACACCGGCCTGTCGATGCCCGTGGTCGTCGAGCTCCTATTGACCCGCGATGGCCTCGAGTCCGCCGACGCCGTCCGCGCGCAGATCACCGCCGCGCATGCCGGTGCCCAGCAGGAGATTAAGGCCCCTGTTCCAGTCGCGGAGGACGATGGGGACGACCTCGATCTCTAACTCGCCCGCGATCGCCGGTTCCGAGGGCGCGCGCCCGGCCCCCATTGGGTGGCGCCTCACGTGTTACGCCACTTGCTGGAAGCAATGAACATAAGTGCAAACGACAAGGAGAACATCATGGCACTTAAGCTCGTCGACATTGATGACCGCCTGATTCACGGCCAGGTGGCCACGACTTGGATCCCGGACTTCGGCATCGAGTCCGCCATCATCGTCTCCGACAAGGTCGCCAATGACCCCGTTCAGAAGTCCGTGGCCGGCCTCGCCGCCCCCGACATCAAGGTCTCCGTCTTCGGTGTCGACAAGTTCATCGACGTCCTGAAGAAGACGGAGCTCAAGAAGGCCACGATGGTCCTGTTCACCAACCCCATCGACGCCCTCAAGCTGCATGAGAACGGCTTGCCGTTCGATTACCTGAACGTCTCCGGCATGCGCTTCAACGATCAGCGCCACCGCCTGCACAAGAACATGTCCGTCACCGCCGAGGAGAAGGCCGCTTTCGAGGAGCTCATCGGCTTGGGCGTCGAGTGCTGGATGCAGACAACCACGCGCGATTCCAAGGAGCCGGTGTCCGAGCTCCTCAAGAACTACTAAGCCGGTAATCATCTCCGGGCATATGGGTCCGGAGTGTGCCCGCTGGATGCGTGCGGCGGGCGAATAGGGAAGGAGAGGCATATGCTTCAAGCACTTCTGCTCGCCATCTGGGCGGGTCTGTGCACCTGGGACCAGTTCGGTCCCCACCTGGGCTTCCGCAAGCCCCTGCTGGCGTCCGTCGGCGTCGGCATCATCCTCGGCGACATGACGACCGCCATCATGATCGGTGCGACCATGGAGCTCATGTGGCTCGGCGTCAACAACATCGGCGCCTATGTTCCGCCGGATGTCATCTCCGGCACCATCGTCGGTGCTGCCCTGGGCATCATGGGTGGCGGCGACACCGCCTCAGCCATCGCGCTCGCCGTCGCCATCGGCATCCCGACCGCTACCCTCGTTCAGCAGCTGAACATCCTGGTCATGACCACCAACGTCTCCCTCGTCCACGGTGCTGACAAGGCCATCGAGTCCGGTAAGTTCAACGCTGTGAACAAGTTCTTCTGGACCGGCGCCCTCTGCTTCTTCCTGACTCGCGCCGTCCCGGTCTTCATCGCCACGGGCATCGGCTCCTTCGTGATCGAGGACATCATGAACTTCCTGCAGAACCAGGTTCCGTGGGTCCTCTCCGGCTTCTCCACCGCCGGTGGCATGATGCCCGCCGTCGGCCTGGCCATGCTCCTCACCATGATGATGAAGAAGAACATGTGGATCTTCCTGCTGCTCGGCTTTATCATGGCCGCCTTCCTCAACGTCCCGACCGTGGGCATCGCTCTGGCCGCCTGCGCCGCCGCCGGCGTGTGGGACGTCATTACCGAGGGCCAGAAGAACCAGCCCGCCACTGCCGCCGCCCCTGCCGCCGGCTCCGATGATGACGAGGAGTACGATCTCTAATGGGTAAGATCTCTAAGTCCACCCTGAACAAGGTGCTGCTGCGCACCCAGGGTTGCCAGTTCGCGCACAACTACGAGCGTATGCAGTCTCTGTCTCTGACCTACTGCTTCGCCCCCGTTCTCGAGGAGCTCTACAAGGACGCCCCCAAGGAGGAGCGCGTCAACGCGATGAAGCGCCACCTCGAGTACTTCAACACCCACCCGCTCGCGATCCCCTTCATCCTCGGCATCACCGCCGCCCTGGAGGAGTCCACGGATGAGGACCAGAAGGACACCGTCGTCGGCATCAAGACCTCCCTCATGGGCCCCTTCGCCGGCCTGGGCGACTCCCTGCTGAACCTCACCTGGTTCCCGATCGCCGGCTCCATCGGCGCCTCCATGTGCGTCGACAACGGCTCCATCGTGGGTCCGCTCGTGATGTTCCTGCTCATCAACCTGCTGTACTGGCCGCTGAAGTACTTCGGCCTGCACAAGGGTTACGAGATGGGCATGGAGCTCGTCGAGAAGGCCGGCGTCCAGGTCTTCGACCGACTCGGCAACCTCGCCAACGTCCTGGGCGTCATGGTCACGGGCGGCCTGGTCGCCACGACCGTCAAGCTCAAGCTCGCCGTGCAGTTCGCCTTCGGTGAGGGCGACCCCCTGGTGCTCCAGGACCAGCTCGACAAGGTGCTGCCCTTCCTGCTGCCCGTCGTCCTGACGTTCATCTGCTATCGCCTGCTCAAGAAGGGCCAGGGCAAGAACTCCGCTCAGATCATCATCGGCCTGATTGTGTTCTCCCTCGTGTTCGCCGCCATCGGCTTCTATTTCCCGGCGTTCAAGATCTTCGCCTAATCGCGAGCCCGCCCAAGGCCGATCGTTCGAGGCCCGCGACCCGCATATCGGGCGCGGGCCTTTTCGACCGCCACGGGGCGGATGCCGAGCGGGTCCGCCGTCGATGGCGTGCCGCCCTCCAAATGAAAGGATCCCAATGAGAACCGTTCTCGTGCTCATGGATACCCTGCGCCGCGACGTCCTGTCGTGCTACAACCCCACGACCGATGTCCAGACGCCCAACCTCGATGCCTTCGCGGGCCAGTCCTGCGTGTTCGACAACCACTGGATCGGCTCGGCGCCGTGCATGCCCGCCCGCCGCGACATCCTCACCGGCCGTTACAACTTCCTCGAGCGCCCCTGGGGTCCCATCGAGCCCTTCGACGTGACGCTGCCCGCATGCCTGCGCGCGAACGGCAACTTCTGCCACATCACCACCGACCACTGCCACTACCTGCGTACCGGTGGCGAGGGTTATCTGCAGGAGTTCAACACCTGGGACTACTACCGCGGCCAGGAGGGCGACCCGTGGGTCAGCCGCATCGACGAGCCGTGCAACATGCCCGAGACCTTCTACGGGCGCGTGCGCGAGCAGTATCAGAAGAACCGTCAGCTGTGGCCGAACGAGGAGGACATGCCGAGCCCCAAGACCTTCCAGTCCGCCTGCGACTGGATCGACGGAAACGCCGGGGCCGATGACTTCTTCCTCATGGTCGAGGCCTTCGATCCGCATGAGCCCTTCGACGTCCCGGACAAGTACATGGAGATGTACGGCGGCATCGGCGGGCTCGACCGCGACTATTTCGAGATCCCCGAGTACAAGCGCGTATCCGCCACCGACGTGAACCCCGAGGCGGAGGATTACCTGCAGCGCCGCTACAAGGCCCTGGTCACCATGACCGACCACTGGTTTGGCAAGCTCATCGACAAGCTCGCCGAGCGCGGCATGCTCGAGGACACCATGGTCATGGTCACCACCGATCACGGCTACTTCCTGGGCGAGCGCGACTACATGGGCAAGAACTACATGCACCTGTACAACGAGCTCGCGCACCTGCCGTTCATCGTGCACTTCCCGGGCAACGCCCGCGCAGGCGAGCACGCCCATCAGCTCACGCAGGCCATCGACATCATGCCCACCGTGCTCGATGCCCATGGCTGCGAGATTCCGGCGGATGTGTGCGGCGCCTCCCTGGTCCCGCTCATGACCGATCCCGACGCGCCCACGCGCGACTACGCCCTGTACGGCGTGCACGCCATGACCGTCAACGTCACCGACGGGCGCCACACCTACTTCCGCGCCCCGGTGCCCGGCAACCAGCCGTGCTTCGAGTACGCCGCGCTGCCGCACACCATCCGCAAGAAGATGGGTTCGGATTGTCCGGAGGAGATCGAGTGCGGTCGCTATTTCAAGCGCACCAAGTACCCGCTGTTCAAGATTCCCTGCAGGAAGCCGGCTCAGATCGAGGGCGCCGCGCCCCTCGCCGAGGTTTCCGAGACCATGCTGTTTGATCTCGAAAGCGACTACTGCCAGGTGAACAACCTCGCCGGCAAGGGCGATCCGGCGGAGCAGCATATGATCGACCTGCTGCTGCGCGGCCTGGAGGAGCATGAGGCCCCCGCCGAGCAGAAAGAGCGCCTGGGCCTCGGCTAAGACAACGGCGTCGATTGTGCGGGCCGGATGCCGCTCCCTCGGGTAAGGTGGTGGTGTCCGGCCTTCGGAGCGAGGGCGATCCCGTGCGAGGGGGGCGTGTGCCATGTGCGCGAAGCATATCGGCTTCTTGATCAAACCGGCGTCGAGCGCCTGCAACATGCGCTGCAGATATTGCTTTTACTGCGACGTGGCCGCGCATCGCGAGGAGCGCCGCGCCCGCGTCATGGGCTGGGATGTCTCCGACGCGATCATAGAGCGCGCCCTCGCCGTCGCCCCAGACGCCCACGTGTCATTCGCCTTCCAGGGTGGCGAACCCACGCTCGCGGGTCTGGATTTCTTCCGCTCCTTCGTCGCTCGGGTGGAGGAGCGCCGCGATCGCCAGCAGGTGAGCTGGGCGTTGCAGACGAACGGCTATCTGATCGATGGGGAATGGGCCGCGTTCTTCCGCGAGCACGGGTTTCTCATCGGGGTCTCGGTCGACGCCTATCGCGACCTGCATGACTCGATGCGTCCCGACGCCCATGGCGCAGCCACGTACGCTCGCGTCATGGGCGGTGTGTGCCTGTTGCGCGAGGGCGGCGTGGACGTCAACATCTTGTCGGTCCTCACCTCGCAGATGGCGGCGCATCCCCAGCGCGTCTTCTCCTTCATCAAGCGGGAGGGGATTACGCACATCCAGTTCATTCCGTGCCTGCCCGGCCTCGACGACGAACATGACGCGTTCTCACTCGCCCCGCGGGAGTTCTCGTCCTTCTATCGTCGCCTGTTCGACCTGTGGTGGCGCGAGCTGGGAGCCGGAAGCTATGTGAGCATCTGGCTGTTCGAGAACATCATGCAGATGGCGCTTGGGCAGTTTCCCTCGCAATGCGGGATGCTCGGCCGCTGTGCCCCGCAGTTCGTGGTGGAGAGCGACGGCTCGGTGTACCCATGCGACTTTTACGCCTTGGACGAGTACCGCGTGGGCGATATTCGCAACGACGGCCTGGAGGCCATGGCGACCTGCGAGGCGATGCGCGCGTTTTTGCGAGAGCCCCGTCGCGCCTGCTCGCGATGCGCGGACTGCCCCTTCGAGGGCATGTGCCATCGCAACTGCAAGCGCTTGAACATCGCGTATTACGACGAGGGGTACTGCGGCCTGCGCGAGTTCCTCGAGTACGCCTATCCCGGCCTGCAGCGCGTGGCGCGCATGCTCGCCCGGCGTTAGCGTCCGTCGTCGGACGCGCGTCCCGGCTTCCGCCTATCCGTCTCTATTCTCATGAGCTTGGAGGTTTCCATGGCCAATCGACCCAACGCGCTCCTCATCATGTGCGATCAGATGAGGGGCGATTGCCTGGGCATAGACGGACACCCGGATGTGAAGACGCCCTACCTCGACACGCTCGCCGCCGACGGCATGCTGTTCGAGAACGCCTACTCGGCGTGCCCGAGTTGCATTCCCGCCCGCGCCGCCCTCTTCACGGGTAGGACGCCTGCCGGCACGGGCCGCGTGGGATACAAGGACGGTGTCGCGTGGGAGTACGACCATATGCTCGCGCAGGAGATGCGCGACGGCGGCTACCAGACGGCCGTGGTCGGCAAGATGCACGTGCACCCGCCGCGCCTCGGCTGCGGCTTCGAGCACATGCGCCTGCACGACGGCTACATCGGTCACTACCGTAAGGCGAACCTGCCCTACTGGATGCATCAGAACGTCTCCGACGACTACATGCGCTTCCTCAAGGACGAGCTGGGTGAATTCGCCGACGTGAACGGAACCGGTGTGGAGAACAACTCGTGGATCACACACCCGTGGGCATACGAGGAGCGCTTGCATCCCACCAACTGGGTGGTCGACGAGTCCATCCGCTTCCTCGAGACGCGCGATCGCACGCGCCCGTTCTTCCTCATGACGAGCTTCGTGCGGCCCCATCCGCCCTTCGACGCGCCGCAGACCTACTTCGACCTGTATCGCGATATGGAGTTGCGGGCCCCCGCCGTCGGCGACTGGGACGACGTGGGCGCTACCGAGCGTGACGGCATGATTTCGGACAGCGTGCATGGCTGTCGCGACGCCGAGCTGCGTCGCGAGGCCATGTCGGGCTATTACGCCTGCATCACGCATATGGACCACCAGATCGGCCGCCTCATCACCGCGTTGGAGAACGATGAGACCTACCACGACACCGTGGTCGTGTTCTGCTCCGATCATGGCGAGATGCTGTTCGACCACAGCCTGTTCCGCAAGGTTTTACCCTACGAGGGCTCCACGCGCATCCCCTTCATCGTCCATGTGGGCAAAAACGTCGAACTGGCGCCCGGCGAGCGCGTCCGTGGCGTGAGCGAGAGCACTGTCGAGCTCATGGATCTCATGCCCACGATTCTCGAGGCGTGCGGGCTGCCCGTGCCCGAGGGCGTCGAGGGCTCATCGCTTCTGGGGGAGCTCACCGGGACCGCACCGCTCGACCGTGCTTACCTGCACGGCGAGCACAGCGGCAGCCATGAGCAATCCAACCAGTGGATCGTGACCCCGCACGACAAGTACATCTGGTTCACCCAGACGGGTGTGGAGCAGTATTTCGACTTGGATGCCGATCCGCGCGAGTGCGTGAACCTCATCGACCGTCCGGAGCGCGCCGAGCGCATCGCCGAGCTCCGCGCGCTTTTGATCGAGGAGCTCGCCGGCCGCGAAGAGGGGTATGTTAAGGACGGCGAGTTGAAGGTCGGCTGCAAGCCCGCCGTCAATCTCGAGCACCCTCGTTGCTAGCAGAAAGGCAAGAACATGGATATGAAGACGGTCGGCATCGTGGTCATGGTGGTAGCGCTCGCGTTCACCATCTACATGGAGGTGCAGAAGCGCACCACCTTCGCCAAGCTCGAGGCCTATCTGCGCGAGGGCGATCTGGAGAATTACCTGAAGGTCCTCGACCGTCCCCTCACCAACGTTTTGTATCCCAAGTACAACGTCCTGTTCATGCGCTTGAACGCGCTGCTCGCTATGGATGACGCCGAAAAGACGGCCGCCGTCATCCGCGAGATGGGGTCGCTCAAGATGAACGATGAGCAGAGGATCGCGCTCGCGGTCAAGGCCTTCACCTTCTACGTGGAGATCGAAGACGAGCTCCACGCGCGCGAGGTGCTGGAGTACCTCGAGGCCAATGGGGACGAGTCCATGGCCAAGGCGAACCGCCGCACCTACGACATCTTCCTCAGGGGTTCCCATGCCTACATCGATGAGATGGAGAGCGCCCTGTCCGACGCGAGCGGAGTCGAGGAAGCGCTGTTGTGCCAGATGCTCGCGACCCAGTACGACAACAAGGGAGACAAGGACCGCTCCGCTTCGTATCGCGAGCGTGCGGAGCGCTCGCTCGACGCGGTCGTCTCCAAGTAACAGGGAAGGATTCGAAAAGTCCGTATGCTTGCGATCGTATTTGCCATTGCGTTCTTCGCCTCCACCATCGGCGCCATTTGCGGAATCGGCGGCGGCATCATCATCAAGCCCGTCATGGATGCCGTCGGCGCCGCGGATGTCGCGACCATCAACTTCCTATCCGGATGCACCGTGCTGTCGATGACGTGCTACTCGGTGATCAAGTCGAAGGTCTCGGGGGACTCCAAGATCGATCCGAAGATCGATACCCCGCTTGCCGTCGGCGCAGCTGCGGGCGGTTTGGCGGGGCGCCAGATGTTCTCCGCAGTCGCATCGTTCTTCGGCGACGCGAACATCGCCGGCGCCGTGCAGGCGGGAACGCTCATGCTCGTTACGGTGGGGACGCTGCTGTACACCCTGAACAAGGAAAAGATCGCCACCCGCAATGTCACCGGAGTCATTCCCTGCATGGCCATCGGCCTGGTGCTGGGCATCTCCTCCTCCTTCCTGGGTATCGGCGGAGGGCCCATCAACCTCGTGGTCCTGTTCTACTTTTTCACCATGAGTACCAAACGCGCGGCCCAAAGCTCGCTGTACATCATCTTGTTTTCGCAGGCCGCCAGCACGATCGCGGCTGTTGCGGGCGGCGTGTCCAACCTCGACGTCGTGCTGCTCGCGGGCATGGCCGTTTGCGGTATCCTCGGCGGTATCGCGGGTCGCGCCGTGAACAGGCACATCGACGATGCCGCGGTGGACAAATTGTTCTGCTGCCTCATGGTCGCCATCATTTTGATCAGCGGTTTCAACGTGGTGCGCTACTGCGGTTGATCTCGGACCCCACTGACAATCAAATAATTGATATGAAGGACGAGGGTCTGTGCTGGTGGATACCGGCAGAAACCAATGCGCCCCCTGCGGCAGCGGTGCTGGCAGGGGGCGCGTGCGTTTAATGATGCTTGTTTGAGACTAACGGATGCCGCGCTGCCTACAATCGGCGGGTCTGGGCGACGCGTTTGAACCAGTACGCGCTGGCCTTGGGAGTGCGTTGCTGGGTTTCAAAGTCAACGTAGAAGAAGCCGTAGCGCTTGTTATAGCCGTTGGTCCAGCTGAACTGGTCCTGCAGGCTCCACATAAAGTAGCCGCCAACGTTGACACCGCATTCGATGGCCTTGAGAATCCAGCGCAGGTGGTCTTCGACGTATGCGATGCGCTCGGAATCGTCCACGGTGCCATCGACAAGCTGGTCCTTGCGACCCATGCCGTTTTCGGTGATAAACAGCTGCTTGTAATTGGGATAGCGCAGCGAAATATCCATCATAAGGTCGAACAGGCCCTTGGGGTAGATGATCCAGTCCCAATCCGTGGTGGGGATGCCGGGGCGCAGCGCGCGCTCGCCCACGCCGGCAACGCGCCAGCGGCCGGTGCCCTTGTCGCCCGTGCCGTTGTGATGCAGGTCGTTTTCGCCGTCATAGGCCTTGAGGAAGCGGCTCTGGTAGTAGTTGATGCCCATGCAGTCGTTGAGCTGGGCGGCGCGCCGCATGATGGCGAGGTCGCCCTCGGGGGCGCGGAACGTACCGCCGCTCACGGCGCACAGTGTCTCGATGCGGGCGAGCGTGTCGGGCGCGTAGTCGCCGCGGAAGGTGGCGTCGAGCAGCAGGCGGTTCTGCAGCACATCGTCGTTGGCTGCGGCTTCGATATCCGCGGCGCTGCGGGGGTCGTAGGGATACTTGTACTCGAGTGCGTGGATGACGCCGATCTTGCCCGGATGACCGCACTCCTCGAAGGCGAGCACCGCCCGCGCGTGGGCGAGCATCATGTTGTGCTGGGCCTGGAGGCACTCGTGCAGGCAGACCTTCTTTCCCAGGGGCCAGGTGCCCTCGACATAGCGATTGATGGTCGCCGCCGCTATCTCGTTGAAGGTGAACCAGTTCGTGACCTCGGGGAACTCCTCAAAGCAATAGCGCGCGTAGGCCTCGAAGGCGTCGATGGTGGCGGGGTTGAGGAAGTCGCCGTCGGCATAGAGCGCGGCGGGGGAGTCGAAGTGATGGAGGGTCACGTAGGGCTCGACGCCGTGGGCTCGGCAGCTGGCGAAGAGATCGTGGTAGAACTGCACGCCCTCTTCGTTGACCGGGCCCACGCCGCCATTGGGAAAGATGCGGCTCCAGGCTATTGAGACACGGATGCCGTTCATGCCGAAACGCTCGCACAGCTCGAGGTCGCTATCGTAGCGGTTGTAAAAGTCGCAGGCGGGCTCGGGCGAAAAGCGGCCTTGCTGGGCGAGGTAGTCGTCCCATGCGACCTTGCCCTTGCCATGGGATTGGCAGGCGCCTTCTACCTGGTAGGCGGCGGTGGCACCACCAAAAACAAAGTTGTCGGGAAAGCGCTGGGAGGTATCGGCGGGGGAGATGTGGCTCATGGCGAATCCAATCTTGTTTGAAGGGCTGAAAGGGGTTAGGGGCGGTTCGGGAGAAGACGGCAGGGCGTGTTGCTCCCGAACCGCGGAAATGAGGGCTCTATTCGAGCGCGCTACTGCATGCGCAGAAATCTAGATGCCCAGTTGCTGGGCTACGAATGCCAGCGATGCCTCGCCGTCGCGGGTGAGGTCGATGTACTGCTTGCCGCGGGTGACGCAGCAGGCAACGCCCATGCGCTCGCCGTCGGCCTTGAGGTCGTCGAAGTAGGACGCTGCCTGGGGTGCCAGGATAACAAGGTCAAAGTCCGGCATGATGTCAAGATGGCTGCCGTAAGCGTCCGCTGCGGTCTCTAGGTCGATGCCGTGCTCGCGGGCAGCCTTGGCCAGCGCGTTGGCGAGCAGGCCGGAGGTTCCGCCTCCCTGGCACAGGACAAGGACACGACGGCCGTTGAGCGCTGCATAGGGGTCGCCCGCCGCGTCGGTGGTGCTGGACGAGGCGCTGGCGGCTGCGTCATTAGATGCAGCGGGGGATACGGCAGGGGTGGCGTTGCTCGTGGATTTCTCGTCCATAGACTGGCCGGCGGCACGCTTTTTTTCCGCTGCCATGCTCGCGGCAGCCTGGGCGACGGCTCCGGTAGCGACGCTTGCGGTGTCGGCCTTGCCCTGGAATGCGGCGTTCATGGCAGCCTGCTTCTGGGCGGCGCGCTGGGCGACCTCCGCCTGGTCCGCGGCTGCCTCTTCGGCGCACTTCTCGCGGTCGTATACCTTGAAGAAGGGGAAGTAAATGAGGAAATCGACAATCAGCAGGACGGGGATGAGCAGGAACGCAAGGGGCTGAAGTCCCAGACCCATGGCGATGCCCAAGGGCGCGGGGGTGGTCCAGGGAAGGCTGAACATGAAGCCGTTCATACCCAAGACGTCGATGAAGAACTTGGTGATCCAGATATTGGCGATGGGCGCGAAGATGAAGGGGATGAAGAAGATGGGGTTCAAGACCATGGGAGCGCCGAAGAGGAACGGCTCGTTGACGCCAAAGCAAACCGGCACGGCTGAGGCACGGCCCACGGCGCGCATCTCTTTGGACTTGGCGAGGAAGGCGAACATGAAGCAGATCACCAACGTGGCGCCGGTGCCGCCCATGGCGACGACGAAATCCTGAAGCGGTTTGGTGAGGACGGCGGTTGCGTGCTCGCCGGCCTGGTACATGGCCATGTTGAGCTCGAGGTTGGAGATGAGGGCGGCGGAGATTGCGGGCTCGATGATGGAGGGGCCGTGGACGCCTACAAACCAGAAGAGAGACATGGCGCCGTAGATGATGGCGAGGCCAACATAGCCGTCTGCGGCGGAGAAGAGCGGCTGGAACACCTGGATAACGCCTTGGGCGAAGCAGAAGTCAAAGATGTTGCGGAATGCAAAGTCAAAGCCCCAGAAGAAGACCAGGCAGACGCCAAAGGGGATGATGTCCTTGAAGGTCTGGGAGATATTGGGCGGCACCTGTTCGGGCATCTTGATGGTGATGTTGCGCTTGATAAAGAACTTGTAGATGATGCCGGTGGCGAACGCGCAGATAAAGGCGGTTAGCAGGCCCTTGGACCCCATGTAGCCGTTGGCGAGGCCGGAGATGGAGACGCCGTTATCCGTGAAGCTGATTGCGTCGCTGGAGAGCAGCAGAAAACCGATGAGCGATGCAATCATGACCGAGATGAAGTTGATCTGGTTGTTCTTGGGCAGGTCGCGATTCTGCGCATCGCAGAAGTGCTTGGCCGTGGTGGCCGCTGCGCAGATGCCGACGATGCCCATGGAGTAGTTGTAGGCCTTCATGAGAACGTCGTTGATCTCTGCCGGCCAGTAGAAGCCCCAGACATTGGGGACGGCGCTGACCAAAAGAAAGATGCTGGAGACGATGATGATGGGCATGACGGAGATGAAGCCGTCGCGAATTGCCTTGAGGTACTTGTTGCGCGCGATGGCGTTGAAGAAAGGCTTGCCTTTCTCGATGAGCGCTATGAGCTTTTCCATGGACCCTCCGTTTGCATGGGTTTGCTTTGGCAGCCACTAAACGTGCTGGTAGAGATGGCTGCTGGGGCGAGCTTGTGCTGTTTACGAGTATGTTTTGCCCGGATGTTACTCGTTATGAGCACGTGCTCATTTCTACAATGAGCACGTTAACATGAGTTGATGGCGGTGCAAGGGGTGTTGGGGGTAAAGGGATGCGAGCGGTCGATTATCGGCGGCAAGCGGCGGGATAGATGTAGGTAGAGGTGCGCGGAGAAGGCGATAGGCCTCGTCAAATGTTCACGTGCTCTTCAGCTTGCGCTCAGTTGATGCTACATTTACCAGAACAGCAGTTTGAACAGCAAATCGAGCATCAATCTGAGAGCATGCGCAATGCGAGGGGAGCCGTTGGATGGAACGGGATAACAAGATGACGGCGGCAGATTCCGCAGTCCACAAGCCTGGCAGGGCGGTGTCCATGGCAGACGTCGCCAAGCTTGCCGGTGTCTCCCGACAGACGGTGTCGCGCGTGGTCAACGGGCAGGCGTGCGTGGTCGAGGAGACCCGAAGGCGCGTTATGGATGCCATGGACCAGCTTGGCTTCTACCCCAGCTTTGCCGGCAGGTCGCTGCGCGGCGGCAAGTACGGCTGCATCGGGCTGTGCATGTTCGATATCACCCATACGGGTAACGTCGCTACGCTGGAGGGGCTTATGTCCGCCGCCCGCGAGTACGGTTACGCCGTCACCTTGATCGAGTTTGATGAGAGCGAGTCCGTGCGCCTGCGGGACACCGTGCGTCGCCTGGCGGAGCTCCCCGTGGACGGCATGGTGTTCAATACCAACAGGACCATCGAGGATTTTGACGAGTTCGAGCCGCTCAACGGACTGCCCACCATCATCATCTCCATGAAGGAGCACCCGCGCTGCACCACTATCGACTCCGATCAATACGGGTGTTCGCAGCTTGTAGTCGACCACCTTCGCTCGCGCGGCCATACGCAGATCAGGCACCTGGCCGGTCCCAAAGACTCGATCACGGCGGATTTCAGGACGCGCGGCTGGCGAGACTCGCTGGAGCGCGCGGGGCTCGAAGTCGTTGAGCCCCTACACGGGGATTGGACTGCGGACAGCGGCTACGAGCTTGGCGAGAAGCTCGTCCAAGACGCTGAGATGACGGCGCTCTACGCGGCCAACGATCAAATGGCCATGGGTGCCATCATGGCGCTGCGCGCCCATGGCAGGCGTGTGCCGGAAGATGTGAGCGTTATAGGCGTGGACGATTCCATGCAGGGCATGGTGCCCCACAATGACCTGACCACGGTGCGCTTCGACATGCGCGAGCGTGGCCGAAAGACGTTCGAATACTTCTTCGCCCAGCTATCGAGAGAAGCAAAGGTCGAGGCGGTGCGTCTGCCGGGCGAGCTGGTCGAGCGAGGCACCGTGACGGACGCCCGCTAGGTTTTTTTGCGGCGCAGCGCCGTACTGAAAAAGCCCTGGTCCAGATGACTTGGTCTGGAACAGGGCTTGTGCGTGAGTGCGGCTGCGGCCAGCGGTGCGACTAGCGGTGCGGCGGCAGGCGCGGACGATGCTGCTGCGTGGTGAAAGATGGGTTTACAGACAGTGGGTCTGCGCGACGCGCTTGAACCAGTAAGCACTGGCCTTGGGCGTGCGCTCCTGGGTCTCGTAATCAACGTAGAAGAATCCATAGCGCTTGTTGTAGCCGTTGGTCCAGCTGAACTGGTCTTGCAGGCTCCACATAAAGTAGCCGCCTACGTTGACGCCCGCCTCGATGGCGCGCAGTACCGCAGCAAGATGCTTCTCGACGTAATCGATACGGGGTGCATCGTCCACAAAACCATCGACAAAGGGATCTTTGTAGCCCATGCCATTTTCGGTAATAAAGATCTCCTTGTAGTTGGGGTACTGCAGACGAATGCGGACCAGGAGGTCAAAGAGGCCCTCCGGATAGATGATCCAGTCCCAATCCGTGGTGGGAATGCCGGGCTTGTTTATGCGCTCGCCCACGCCCGCCAAGCGGAAGCGGTCCGTTCCCTTTTCGCCCGTGCCGTTGTGGTGAAGATCGTTTTCGCCCTCGTAGGCGCGCAGGAAGCGGCTTTGGTAGTAGTTGACACCCAGATAATCGTTGAGCGCTGCGGCTTCGCGCATGACGGCAAGATCATCCTCGCGAATCTCGATGCTGCCGCCGGAAACTGCGGCAAGGCGGTTGGCAACTTCGAGCGTATCCGCGGCGTAGTCGCCCCTAAAGGTGGCGTCGAGAAGGAACTGGTTTTGCAGTACGTCTTCGTTTTTAGCAGCGTTGATGTCTGCGGCGGAATTCTCGTCCAAAGGATACTTGTACTCAAGCGACTGGATAACGCCGATCTTGCCAGAGAACCCGCCGCGCTTGAACGCGAGGACGGCGCGGGCGTGGGCGAGCATCATGTTGTGCTCGCACTGGAAGCATTTGGCCAGGTTGGCCTTTTCGCCGCCGGGGAAAGTGCCCTCGATGTAGGTGTTGGTGGCGTCCGCCCAGATCTCGTTGAACGTGAACCAGTAGGTGACGTCGTCCGCGAACTCCTTAAAGCAGAACGTGGCGTAGTCAACAAATGCATCGATGGTTTCGCGGTTGAGGAAATCGCCCTTTTCGAACAGAGTGAGGGGCGTGTCGAAGTGGTGAAGCGTGACGTAGGGCTCGACGCCGTGCGCGCGGCAGCACTTGAAGAGGTCATGGTAGTACTGGACGCCCTCGGGATTGACCTCGCCGGTTCCGGTGGGGAAGATGCGGCTCCAGGCGATGGAGAGGCGGATGCCGTTCATGCCAAAGCGCTCGCAAAGCTCAAGGTCGCGCGAGTACTGGTTGTAGAAGTCGCTTGCGGGGTCGGGGGAGAAGCGGCCCTGCTCCTTGAGGAAGTCGTCCCAAGCGACCTTTCCTTTGCCGTGCGTTTGGGTTTCGCCCTCGACCTGATAGGCTGCCGTGGCGCCTCCGAATACAAAGTTGGCGGGGAACTGATTGGAGCTCATGATGTGATCCTTTTTCTTGCTTGATGTAGGGAAGTGCCCGGCCGTCGATTGTGGGGACGACGGCCGGGCGATGCGCTTGCGCGATGGTTTGATTACAGGTTGAGCTGTTCGGCCACAAAGCGCAGGGAGGCTTCTCCGTCGCGGGTGAGGTCGATGTACTGCTTGCCACGGGTGATGCAGCAGGCAAGGCCCATGCGGTCACAGTCTGCCTTGAGGTCGTCAAAGTAGGAGGCTGCTTGCGGGGCGAGGATAACCAGGTCGAAGTCCTTCATCATATCGACGTGGTTGCCGTAGGCGTCCGCACCGGTTTCAAGGTCGATACCGTGCTCTTTTGCAGCCTTGGCAAGGGCGTTCGCCAGCAGGCCAGAGGTACCTCCGCCTTGGCAAAGCACCAGTACGCGACGACCGTTGAGCTTTGCAAGGTCGTTGGAATCTGCAGCTGCGGCCTGAGTCTTGGAGTCATCGTCCGCAACAGAAGAAGCGTTGATCTTACCCTGGAAGGCTGCGGTCATGGCGTCACCCTTGGCGGCTGCCTTTGCAGCAAGCTCCTCCTCAAGCATGGCGGCCTCTTCCTCGCACTTCTCGCGATCATAGACCTTGAAGAAGGGATAGTAGACCAAGAAGTCGATGGCGAGCACGGCGGCGAGGAACACGAACGCGAGGGGCTGGAAGCCAAGGCCCATGATGATGCCGACGGGGCCGGGGACCGTCCAGGGAAGCGTGTAGAGGAATCCGTCCATGCCGATGAGGTCGACAAAGATCTTAAGAGCCCAGATGTTGCAGATGGGGGCGAAGACAAAGGGGACAAAGAAGATGGGGTTCAAGACCATGGGGGCGCCGAACAGGAACGGCTCGTTGACATTGAAGAGCGTGGGGATCATGGAAGCGCGTCCAATCGTCTTCATCTCTTTGGACTTGGCGAGGAAGGCGAACATGAAGCAGATGACCAGGGTGGCGCCGGTGCCACCAAGGCAGACGACGAAGTACTGGGAAGAAAGGGAGAGTACGTGGGTTGCCTGCTCGCCTGCCTGGTAAGCAGTGAGGTTGGCGGACATGTTGGCGACAAGGGCAGCAGAGATGGCGGGCTCGACGATGGACGGGCCGTGAACGCCGACGAACCAGAACAGGCTCATGGCGCCGTAGATGATGGCGAGGCCCACGTAGCTATCGGCCGCGGAGAACAGGGGCTGGAACACTTGGATGACGCCCTGGGCGAAGCAGAAGCCAAACGCGCTGCGGAAGATAAGGTCGAAGAGCCAGAAGATGGAAATGGAGACGGAGAAGGGGATGAGGTCCTTGAACGTCTGGGAGATGTTGGGCGGAACCTGGTCGGGCAGCTTGATGGTGATGTTGCGAGACACGAAGAACTTGTAGACAATGCCTACCACAAATGCCGAGATAAAGGCGGTAAGCAGGCCCTTTGATCCAAGGAAGCCGTTGGCGAAGCCGGAGTAAGAGGTGGAATCAACCTCTACGTTGATGGCGTCGCTGGAAAGGAGCAGGAAGCCGATGACGGAGGCGATCATGACCGAGAGGAAGTTGATCTGATTGTTCTTGGGCATGTCGCGGTTCTGCGCGTCGCAGAAGTGCTTGGCCGTGGTGGCGGCGGCGCCGAGTGCCAGGATGCCCATTGAGTAGTTATAGGCCTTCATGAGGATGGCGTCGATCTCTGCAGGCCAGTAGAAGCCCCAGACGTTGGGTACGGCATCTACCAGGATGAAGATGCTGGAGAAAATGATGATGGGGATAACCGAGATGAAGCCATCACGAATCGCCTTGAGGTACTTGTTGCGGGCGATGGCGTTAAAAAACGGCTTGCCCTTCTCAATGGTCGCAATGAGTTGTTCCATTTCCCTCTCCTTTCAGGAGGACGCTAAACCAGTGCTCTGTTCTGTGCCCAGGGTTACAGGAGCTGTTGCGTTGCGGCTTGGCAATTGATCGCTGTTTACGATAAGAGGAAAAAAGCCCGGTAATGATTCCTCTTATGCGTGCCTACTGACAATCAACATGCTTTGCCGCGGTGGCGGCAAGGAGCCTGCAATCCAAAATGGCGACGTCAACATTTCAATGATGACGTTAACATTTTGAATTGGAATGCTGGTTTCTTTTAGGCTGAGCGGTTCATTTTATTCGGTGAGCGGATTATCCAGTATGCTCAAAAGGTGCGCATGCTAAGGGGAAGGTGGAAGTAATGGCTGATGGAAAGCCTGCATCGATAAAGGACGTCGCACGTCTTGCGGGTGTGTCTGAACAGACCGTTTCACGCACCGTGCATGATTCTCCTGCGGTGCGCCCCGCTACAAAGGAGAAGGTGAGGCGGGCGATTGCCGAGCTGGGGTATCGTCCAAGCAATGCTGGGCGAGCGCTGCGGCGCGGTTGCTACATGGCTTTGGGTATCGTCATGGGCAATATCTCCGAGACGGGCAACCGCGATCGCCTTGAGATGTTTGTCGACGCCGCTGCGGCGCAGGGCTACACCATAGCGCTGCTAAAGATGGATCGCGAGGAGCCTTTGAGCCTGGGGCAGGCGGCGGACCGCATGTCGAGCCTGTCGATTGACGGCATGATATACGTGCTCAACCGCACGCCGGAGGACTTTGATACGTTTGTGCCCCGGGCGGGCCTTCCCGAAGTAATCATTTCTATGCATGATCACCCCGCATGCCCTACCGTTGATTCCGACCAAGAGGCGAGCGCCCACGCGGTGGTGGATTACCTGGTTGAGCGCGGTCACACAAAGATTTGGCACATCGGCGGTCCTTCGAGATCGCTCGCAGGCCTTGCGCGCGAGAGTGGCTGGCGTTCTGCCATGCTTGATCACGGGATTGAGCCTCCGCAGGTTATCGCGGGTGATTGGAGTCCAGAAAGCGGATATGCGGCGGGAGTATTGTTGGCCGATAAGGTGCGCAGCGGTGCCTGCACTGCTGTGTTTGCATCCGATGATGCGATGGCTTATGGCTGCATGTGCGCGCTGTCCGATGCGGGCCTTTCGGTTCCGGGGGACGTGAGCATGATTGGCGCGGATGATATCTCGTCCGCCTTCGTCCCCAACTGCCAATTGACGTCGCTTCACTTTGACAACTCGGCGATCGCTGAGTGGGCAATTGGCAAGCTGGTGATTCCGGAGCGCATGGCGGACGGATGCAACCACAAGCTGTTCCCGGGGCACCTGGTTGAGCGGGGGTCGGTCCGCACTCTTAGGTAGCGCGGGCCTTTTGCCCTATCTAGATAGCAAGACGGAGCCGGGCGCGAGCGCGTCTTTTGGCTCCGTCTTGCTATGCGGCAGGTGAACGTAAAAAGGGTGCAGCAAGAGGGGGAATGCCGCACCTGGGGGAACAAGCTGTCGCGGATGGTTCTTGTAGGGCCTCTTTAGGCGAGTTTGGCCTCAAGTTGGCCGATGCGCTCATACGCGTCGATGGTGAATTTGGTCTGCTTCTCAAGTAGCATGGTGGTCATCAGCGTGTCTTGCGCGTGCACCATAATGAAGGTCACGTCCATTTCGCCGCCGCCTGCCTCCTGGGAAAGAAGCTTGGTCTGAACATCATGGGCGTCGATCAGCGCTTGCTTTGCAGATTCATGAAGGGAGCGCGCGCCTTCGATATCGCCCTTAGCCGCTTTTTCGCAGGCGGCGATAAGGTCGGTCTGGGCGTCTCCGGCATATGCGACGATCTCAAAACCAATCATCGAGATTTCTTCTTTAGTTGCCATGGTTCCTCCATAAGGAATGTGCACGTGCTCAAATAGTTTGGCACGCTCACAGTGGACTGGAATATCCGGGCTAATCGCACAATATCATCTCAACAAAAGCAAACAGATATTCTCGTAATAAAACACCGTAAACGGTAGATATCTAGCGGTAAACGGTAAAACAGTAGGAAAACAATGGTGTTCAACTTATATTGAATGCATCTTTAGAAAAGTTCTTGCATGTTGAAAGATGTTTGATTATGTTGGAAACTGTGAAAGGAGGACGTGGTGATCAAAGCTGAACGACAGGATAGGCTCATGCGCCTTATCGAGAGCCAGGGCACCGTTTCCGTCAAGGAGATCGTGGACGCCCTTGGCGTGTCGGACATGACTGTTCGCCGCGATTTGGAGGAACTGGCGGGCGCCGGCGAGGTGATTCGCGTCCACGGGGGAGCCCGTAGCGCGTCTTCGCAGCACCGATCGATGATCCGCCACGAGTACAGCCATATCGAGAAGCGCGCCCGTCATGCGAGCGAGAAGATCGATATAGCGCGTACGGCAGCGGGCCTGGTCGAGGAGGATTCGACTATCTTCCTGGGCACGGGAACCACCATCGAGCAGATGGTTCCGCTGCTGCCCTCGTGCCACCTGCGCATCATCACCAACTCGCAGTCCATCTTCACCCTGCTGGAGCCCAACGAGACCTACGAGCTCTGCCTCATCGGCGGCATGTACCGCAGGCGTACCACCGCGTTTGTGGGCCCCGTGGCGGAGGACGCCATCTCGACTCTGGGTATAGATGTTGCCTTTATAGGCGCCAACGGCATCTGCTTCGACGCGGTCTCCACCTCAAATATGGACGAGGGGCGCTTCCAACAGCTCGCGTTCGACCAGGCGGATACCAGGTATCTCGTGGCGGATTCAAGCAAGATCGGCCAGCGGGACTTCTACACGTTCTACAGGCTTTCAAACATCGACGCGCTCATCTGCGAAGGTTCGATTACGGACGAGAAACGCCAGCAGATCGAGGAATTCACCAAGGTGATCTGTTAGCTTCTTCGCGGGTGGCGTCGGTGCCTGGACAAGGTAACCAAGCGCGCATATCGGGTGCGCGCACGTAAAGGAGGACAGCATGAGAGTTGTCATCGGTTCTGACGCGGCAGGCATGCCGCTCAAGGAGCTCATCAAGGAGACGCTGCTCGAAGACGGCCACGAGGTGGTCGACCTTTCCGTCGAGCCCGCCGCGGACTTTGTCGATTCCGCTACCGCCGTCGCCGCCGACCTGCTTGAGAACGAGGGCTCGCAGGGCTTCTGCTTCGACGCGTACGGCGTGGGCAGCTACATGGCCGCGACCCGCGTCAAGGGCATGGTCGCCGCCAACATCTCCGATGAACGCAGCGCCTACATGACGCGCGAGCACAACAACTCCCGCATCGTCTGCCTGGGTTCCGCCGTGGTGGGCTCCGAGGTCGCCAAGAAGATCGCCCGCGAGTTCCTCAAGGCCGATTACGCCGCCGGTCGTCACCAGGTGCGCGTCGACATGCTCAACAAGATGGCCTAAGGGGAACGAATCATGACCAAGAAGATCATCGCACTCGGCTGCGACCACATCGTCACCGATGAGAAGACGTACCTGCACGACCGCCTGGAGGAGGCCGGCTACGAGGTCCTCGACTGCGGCACCTACAGCCACACCCGCACTCACTACCCGATCTACGGCAAGGCCGTGGGCGAGGCCGTGGCCTCCGGCAAGGCCGACCTCGGCGTGGTTCTCTGCGGCACCGGCATCGGCATCACCAACTCCGTCAACAAGGTGCCCGGCGCCCGTTGCGCCCTGGTCCGCGACATGACGAGCGCCCTGTACGCCCGCCGCGAGCTCAACGCCAACGTCGTCGGCTTCGGCGGCAAGATCACCGGCGAGTTCCTCATGGCCGACATCATGCTCGCCTTCCTGGAGGCCTCCTACGAGCCCACGCTCGAGCGTGACGCCCTGGTGGCCAAGATCGACGCCGTGAACAAGGCGGACGCCGAGGCTCAGGCCGACCCGCATTTCTTCGACGAGTTCATCGAGAAGTGGGACCGCGGCGAGTATCACGACTAGCCTGCGCGCGATATAGCCGCGACCATATCGCGTCCGTGATGGGGGTGCGTCCATCTCGATCCGGACCCTTGGGGCCGAGCCCCGCCTTTCGCGAAGTGAGCGACTGCGCCCGCGTCCCGTCAGGGGGCGCGGGCTTTGCTTTGGTTTGCTTTGCCCCGCTGCTCGCCCGCATTCGGCGTCGAGGGCGAAGGCGGGCGGGGTCGTCGGCGCGGTACAATCGTGCTGCATACATTTGCACGTATTTCTTTGTTTTCGCACGCTGTGTCGTGCGGAGAGGAGAGGGCCATGGCCGACTTCGTATTGGACAACGGCACTCTGCGCGTGGGCTTTACCACCGCGGGCGGTTCGTTCACCTCCCTGTTTTCGCAGGGGCGTGAGTATCTGTGGCAGGGCGATCCCGCCGTGTGGAGCGGGCAGGCTCCCGTGTGCTTCCCCATCTGCGGCGGTCTGCGCGATGACGTTGCCCAGACCCGCTCGGGCAAGCAGATCAAGCTGGGCCGTCACGGTTTCGCCCGCAAGCAGGAGTGGGAGCTCGCCGAGCAGGGCGAGGGCCAGATCGCGTTCAGGCTCTCGAGTGCCGAGCACCCCGAGCTGCTCGAGCAGTTTCCGTTCCCCTTCACCCTCGCCGCTCGCTACGCGATCGACGGCGCCCGCCTCGACGTGAGCTACGAGGTGACCAACGAGGGCGATGAGGACATGCCGTTCTTCATCGGCGGCCATCCCGGATTCGCCTGCCCGCTCGACGAGGGCGAGTCCTACGACGATTACGAGTTGCGCTTCGATGCCGACGAGGCCGCGACCCTGTGCACCGCCGTCCCGTCCACCGGCCTCATCGACGTGGAGAACCGCACCGCCAACCCCATGGTCGGCCGGACGCTCCCGCTCACCCACGAGCTCTTCGACTTCGCCGAGACCATCTTCGACGTCCTCGAGAGCCGCACGGTCGAGCTCGTCAAAAAGGGGGAGGAGAAGGGCCTGCGGGTGAGCTTCCCCGACTTCCCGTATCTCATCATCTGGAGCAAGCCCGAGGGCGATTTCGTCGCCATCGAGCCGTGGGGCGGTCTTTCCACCTGCTCCGATGAGGGCGACGTGTTCGAGGAGAAGCGGGGCTGCCTGACCGCCAAGCCTGGCGAGACCGTCAAGCGCGCCTTCTCGATCGAGATCCTCTAGCAACCGGCTTCATCCGACGGCGGCGAGGCGCGACTGGGCCTCGCGGCGTGCCGGAGACACTGTGTAGAACCGGGGCCTGTGGGTTGGCCCCGAGAAAAGGAGTGAACATGATTCTCACAGTCACCATGAACCCCGCGATCGATACCGCGTATCAGCTCGACAAGCTGGTCATCGACGACGTCAACCGCGTCTCCCCCAAGAAGACCGCGGGCGGCAAGGGCCTGAACGTGAGCCGCGTCCTGTGCCAGCTCGGCGATGACGTCGTGGCGACCGGCCTGCTCGGCGGCCACATGGGCGCCTACATGGGCTCCCTTATGGACGCCGACGGCATCAAGCACGACTTCACGCCCATCGCCGGCGAGACCCGCATCTGCCTGAACATCCTGCACGAGGGCAACCAGACCGAGCTGCTCGAGAGCGGCCCGGAGGTCTCCGCCGATGAGCTCGCCGCCTTCTCCGCCAAGTTCGCGGAGCTCGTGGCCAAGGCCGATTGCGTGACCATCTCTGGCTCCCTGCCCAAGGGCGTGCCCGCTGACTTCTATGCCGGCATGGTCGCCGAGGCCGCCAAGCACGACGTCCCGGTACTGCTCGACACCTCCGGCGCCTCGCTGGACGCCGCGCTGGAGGCCGAGGTCAAGCCCACGCTCGTGAAGCCCAACCTCACCGAGATCAACGCGCTGCTCGGCACGTCATACACGCCCGAGCAGGTGGCTGACCTGGCCGCCGCCCTCAAGGCAGACGCCCGCTTCGCCGGCATTCCGTGGGTCGTTGTCTCCATGGGCGCCGCCGGCTCCTTCGCCTTCCACGGCGATAAGATCTACCGCGCCGTCACCCCGCCGATCCCGGCCGTGAACGCCACCGGCTCCGGCGACTCCACCATCGCCGGCTTCGCGCACGCCATCGCCGCCGGCGCCGACGACGTGACCGTGCTCAAGACGGCCAACACCTGCGGCAAGCTCAACGCCATGGACCCGCAGACCGGCCACCTGGTCATCGAGCGCTGGGACGAGGTCTATAACGCCGTCGAGGTCACCGAGCTCTAGGCGGCTTCCCCAGGCACCGCACCTTCGCCCGAGGGCGAGAGCTTATGTACCTTCGTACACCGCGCTCTCGCCCTCGGGCGAATCTGCGGTGCCTGGGAAACCCGCGCGGCATTTTTCGAAGCCGATCTTGCCGTTCAATCATCGGGCGCCACACATGAGGCGTGCGCCCTCTTCTTTCGCGGCAACCTTGGGCACTGTGAAAACCCGCTCCTGATTGGTGCCGGGTCGATTCGGTAGCACAACTCGATAAAACTTCACGAATTTCGGAAGTTTTATCGAGTAGTGCTAGCGTCTTTGCGTTTTAAGCCGCCGCGGATTCCGACTATTGGTCGGCAATAATAAGCTGGGGGCGTCTGGTGCCTTCGGGCAGTGCGCTGAGGGCGTCCGAAAGGGCGCCCTTTTCGTCTTGGTCGACGACGATGTGGTCGACGGCGTCGAGCGGGGCAAAGCAGTAGGTGCCGCGTGCATTGAGTTTGCTGGCGTCCATGAGGGCGACGCTGCGCGAGGCGACCCCCATGGCCGCCGTCTTGATCTCTGCCATTTGCGGAAAGTCGGTCATGAACCCGCGGTCGGCGACGAAGGCCCCGGGGCAGATGACCGCGAGGTCGGCGTGGAGCGCGCCGAGGGCCGCCATGGTGAGTGGCCCGAAAAGGTAACGGTGCCCTTGGCGCAGTTCCCCGCCGAGCATGATGACCGTGACGCCGGGCAGGCTCTCGTCGATGAAGTCGGCGATGGTGATGTCCGCAGTTATGACCGTGACGCCGCTGCGGACGTCGAGCATGCGGACGAACTCGAGCGCGGTGGTTCCGGAGTCGACGAACACCGTGTCGCCGCCGCGCACCAGCCCTATCGCGCTGCGGGCGATGGCCTGCTTCGCCTCGACGTTGACGTTGATCCGCTGGTCCTGCACGGACACGGTGAGCCTCTTGTGAAGCGAGACGGCGCCGCCATGGGTGCGGCGTAGCTTGCCCGCACTGGCCAAGGCATCGAGGTCCGCGCGCGCGGTGACCGATGAGACGTCGAAGGTCTCGGCGATATCGGCGACCTGCACCGACGAGGTGCGCTCGAGCATGTCCATAATGGCGGCGCGCCGCTCTTCGGCGAAGGTGCGTGAGGCTGCGGCGGACATAGGTGCCCCCTTGAGGATTCGTGTGCGAATTGTGCAGATTCTATTTTCTTATATTTTCTTTTAAAGAAGCAAAAGAAGTTTTCATCTCTTTCTTTTTGTCATGAACGCAAGTGGGGGAAAGGGTGCGGAGGCAATCTCACATCTCGCCATCAGGGACTGCGTGTTGTGTTTTCTTGCCAATACTCATCAACATCCCGCGCGAACAGAGCGATGTAGCGGGCACGCATGCGGTGCAGTTTCGTACAATAGGGGCATCAAGTACGTCGGCGATGGGGCCGGCGAATTGCCAAGCGGCGCGGGGCCATCCCGCCCGTGGAGAAGGGAGCGATCGCTCATGCTCGTAACCACCAAGGAGATGCTGCTCGACGCGCAGAAGAACCACTACGCCGTCGGCGCCTTCAATGTCGAGAACCTCGAGTTCGTCATGGCCGTTCTGGCTGCTGCCGAGGAGACCAAGTCTCCCGTCATCATGCAGACCACGTCCGGCACCATCAAGAAGACCGGCCTCGATTACTTCTACGGTATGGTCAAGGCCGCTGCTGAGCGCGCTTCCGTGCCCGTGGCCCTGCACCTCGACCACGGCGACGGCTACGATCGCTGCATGAAGGCCCTTCGCACCGGTTACACCTCCGTCATGATCGACGGCTCCCATGAGTCCTTCGAGGATAACATCGCCCTCACCAAGTCCGTTGCCGACGCCGGCGCCGCTATGGGTATCCCCGTCGAGGCCGAGCTTGGCAAGGTCGGTGGCAAGGAGGATGACGTCGAGGTCGAGGGCGAGTCCCCCTACACCGACCCGGCCGAGGCCAAGGAGTTCGTCGAGCGCACCGGCTGCACCTCCCTCGCCATCGGCGTCGGCACCTCTCACGGTGTCTACACCGAGGAGCCCCACATCAACCAGGACGTTGTGAAGGCCATTCGTGCCGCCGTCGACGTGCCGCTGGTCCTGCACGGCACCTCCGGTGTGCCCGATGAGCAGGTCGCCGAGGCTGTCAAGAACGGTATCTGCAAGGTTAACTACGCCACCGAGCTGCGTCAGGCCTACACCAAGGGCTACATGGCGTATATGGCCGAGAACCCCAACAACTTCGATCCCAAGAACCCGGGCAAGGCCGGTGCCGAGGAGATCACCAAGATCGTCAAGATCCGCATGGAGAACCTCGGTTCCGTGGGCCGCGCCTAAGCGTCGCGCACTCAACGAGCGGGACCCGTTGGCCCATAACGAAGGGGGCGGCTTTCGGGCCGTCCTCTTTTTGTGCAGAGGGGGGCGAATACACGTGCCCAATGCGCAACGAGAGTTCGTGGGGGAAACGATGCGCGAAGCAGGCCGTTCGGGGTGCGGATGCCCCGCATCGCTTCGTGGGTGTCAGAAAAACGGCGAAAATGTAACGAAATTCGAGTCGCTCTGAGTAGATGGACGTTCTGAACAACAAAAATCCAGTTGGCGAGAGCCTGAAACCCCTGTGTACTCGGCGTCTTGGGAAATTCGTTACATTTTCGCCCGATTTGCGGCAGGACCCCATGTGGATTTGCGGTTAGGGCCTCATGCGGGCGGCCTGCCTGCGCGCCGGGCAGGCGTTTGCGGTTGGCGCGCAGGCACGGCTGCGCCAGAGGTGAGCGGGCAATCTGCCTGCGCGCTCGTCCAGGGGCATGAGGGCAGGCTGCCTCACGTTCGCCCAGACCCATGCGGGCGACCTGCCTGCACACTAGGCCAGGAGCTTGCGGGCTTCCTGGACGGCGCCGTACAGGTTGGCATCGTTGCCCAGAGTGGCGCGGGTAATGCGGGGGAGGGGCATGGCGTCGAGCGGGCCCGTGTACGCTTTGCGCTGCTCGACAATGGCGCGCTCGATGGCTTCGATCAGCGCGTCGTGGCAGCTAATGCCGCCCGCGATGGCAAATACGTCGGGGTCGAGCACGCATTGCAGGTTGAACAGGCGCCCGGCAAAGGCGTTCGCGTAGGCATCGAGTCCGCGCCGGGCGTCCTCATCGCCGCCGTCGATCCACTCAAAGATAGTGCGTCCGTCAACCTCGGCGTAAGCGAGGTCGTTGACCAGGCCCTTGGCCTCCAGGACAAAGCGACGCAGGCCCATCCAGCCGCAGAGGTCGGAGAACGTGTTGGGGATGGTGAGCGGGCTCGCGGCGTCGTTGCGCATCATGCTGAACTCGCCGGCAAAGCAGTGCGTGCCGTGCAGGACGTTTCCGTCAATCACCACACCGCCGCCAATGCCGGTGCCAATCGCCATGACCACGCCCACGCGCGTGCCCTTGAGCGCGCCGACCGCGTACTCGCCCATGGCGCACGCCTTGCCGTCGTTGCGCACGGCCACGGGAACGCCGAGCTTTTCGCGCAGGATGCGTCCGATGGGGCACTCATGCATGTAGGTGAGCGCGCCGCCATGGTAAATGGTGCCGTCGGGATCGTCCTCAAAGATGAGTCCAGGTGCGCTTACGCCCACGGCCTCGAACGAGCCGACGTGTGCGTTCGCAATGTCGACAATCGCCTGCACGACTTCTTCGCTGGTGGAAAAATCGGTCGGGGTGTCACCGCGGTCGATCATGTTGAATGCATCGTCGACCAACGCCCACTTTACGCTGGTTCCACCGATGTCCACACCAAGATATGCGCCCATTGCGAGGCTCCTTTCAAACGTAGGGTCAACCTGCAATGTACACCAAAAGGGCCCTGTTGCCGGGTCAGAGGGGTATCCGTCGTCGCGTCGCATGACCTGCAACGCATACGAAAAGAGTCCCGGTGCCGGGCGATGCCGCCTCGCTCGATCTCGCCAAGGTATCTGCAGCGCACACCAAAAGGGTCTCGGTGTTGGGCTACCAGGTCGCCGGTCACTCCACCGAGGTGCCTGCAACGCACACCAAAAGGGCCCCGGTGCCGGGGCCCTTTTGGCGAGTCGCTGTATTGGTGGTGCACTTAAGCTGTGTGATGCTGCATGGGCGCCATGTTGAGCGCGCTCAGCAGGTTGCGGTACGACCGCTCCAGGTTTGCATGCTGGTTGCTCGAGCGCGGGCAGGTGGTGGGATCGAGGAGGCCCATTCTCTGTGTCGGGGGGAAGGAGAAATGGTTCGCACGTTTGAATGGCGACCGGGAAGCCCGGTTGCGCTTGGCATCGCTGGAAGCATGCATGCTCGGGCCTCCTCGTCATCCACCTAATCTGACACGCGGGACCTCGCTGCTTTAAGCCCCGGTGCTGACTTCATTATTGCCAGCGGCGCGCTCCTTAGTGCCATAAGAAAGACTTACGAGTCTTTGCCAGCTTCATGAAACGCCAGCGTATGGCGGTAAAAAGGACGTGCGGGCCCATAGATGCGCCCCATCAACCTTACGCACGCCTTAAGAAAGCGACCGTTCACCGTGGCGTTTCTGTGGCGGGTCTGTTGGGGAAGTGTGAAGGGCCGCAGCGCACCGCCACAAACGTGTATGAAAAACCACGTATACTGGTCCGAAGTAAAGCGGCATGCCCGCAACGCCGGACAGCCCTTGGGCTCCCGAACATTCTCGCCTCCAGGAAAGGGGCCGATATGCAGACGATGTATCAAAAGATGGACGATGCCGAGTTGGCCAGCGCTCTGGCCGACCTCAAGGCGCAGGTCGCCGAGGTCAAGGCGCGCGGCCTCAAGCTCGATATGGCGCGCGGCAAGCCCTCGCCCGAGCAGGTGGACATCTCCCGTCCCATGCTGGACCTGCTGAGCTCCAGCGCCGACCTTACCGACGAGGGCGTGGACTGCTCCAACTACGGCTGCTTTGAGGGCATTCCCTCCGCGCGCAAGCTGGCCGGCGAGTTCCTGGGCGTTCCCGCCGAGCAGACCATCGTGTTGGGCTCCTCCAGCCTTAACATCATGCAGGACGTCATCGTGCACTACTGGGAAAAGGGCGTGCCCGGCCACACCCCGTGGCACAAGCTCGAGGGCGTCAAGTGGCTGTGCCCTGCGCCGGGCTACGACCGCCACTTTGGCCTCACCGAGGACCTGGGCATCCAGAACATCCCCGTGCGCATGACCGAGACCGGCCCCGACATGGACGAGGTGGAGCGCCTGGTCGCCGCCGACCCCTCCATCAAGGGCATGTTCTGCGTCCCCAAGTACTCCAACCCCACCGGCGTCACCTATTCCGATGAGACCGTGCGCCGCCTGGCCACCATGGAGTGCGCGGCGCCCGACTTCCGCATTGTGTGGGACGACGCCTACGCGGTGCACGATTTTGGTGAGAAGCCCGAGAAGCTCGCCAACATCTTCGACTTCGCGCGCGAGGCCGGCAATGAGGACCGCATCCTGGCCGTGGCCTCCACCTCGAAGATCACCTTCCCCGGCGCGGGCATCGCTTTCTTTGGCTCCTCGCCCTCGAACGTGGTGGAGGTCGCCAGCACGCTCAAGGTCGGCCTCATCTCTGCCAACAAGCTCAACCAGCTCATGCACGTGCGCTTTTTGCCCACGCTCGATGCGGTGCGCGAGCACATGGAGCGCCACGCCGAGTTCCTGCGTCCCCGCTTTGCCTGCGTGCAGAGCAAGCTCGAGGAGGGCCTGGGCGGCACCGGCTGCGCCACGTGGACGCACCCGAACGGCGGCTACTTTGTGAGCTTTGATGGTCCGGAGGGCTCCGCCAAGCGCGTGGGCGCTCTGTGCAAGGAGATGGGCGTCACCATGACCCCCGCCGGCGCCACGTGGCCCTACGGCGAGGACCCGCGCGACACGAACATCCGCATCGCGCCGAGCTATCCGAGCGTTGAGGAGCTCTCCGCCGCCCTCGACGTGCTGGTTCTCGCGGTCAAGCTGGTGAGTGCCGAGCTCGCGAGTGAGGAGCGCGCCTAGATGAGCGATGCCTTTGACGAGTTTTTCGACGACGAGCAGGAGCTGATGAGCGCCGAGGAGCCGCTCGAGGGCGGTACCTCTGCCGACGAGGCGTCAGGTGGGGAATCCGTGCCGTTCAAGGGCGAGAACGCCTCGCCGAAAAAAGCCGGCAAGGACGAGCACGCCGCGGCGCAGGAAGCTGCCACGGACGAGGGCGTCGCGACGCAGGGGGCTGCCAAGGACGAGGGCGTCGCGACGGAAGGAGCCTCCAAGGCCACGCGCGCTTCCGACCGGAAGGCTGACAAGGTGGCCAAGGCTGACAAGGCCAAGAACGCCCCCGCCCCGTCCGCTCCCGCATCTGGCCGTCAGGCCCCGCCGTTCTGGATGGTTTTGGCCATCGCGGGCGTCTCGCTCGTGCTGGGTGTGGTGATCGGTTACCTGGTGGGCACCTCCGCCACCATCGCGGAGCTTGGCGCGACCGCCGGGCAGTCGGCGTCCGTGCAGGACGGCGGCGAGGATGGCTCGGTCTCCATGCCGGAGGGGCACCCGGACATCGACGTGGACGAGGACGGCACCGCCTCTGTTGCCGAGGGCACCGACGCCGATAAGGCCGACGGTGACGCCGCTGCGACCGCCGGCACCGACGCCGACGACGCCGCTAGCGAGGACGACCCACTCACCCGGGCGAACAACTTCTTCGACATGGGCATGGCCGCCATGGAGAGCGCCCAGGACGAGGAGTCGCAGCAGCAGGCCACCGGCTTGTTTGCCCAGGCCGTGGAGTACTACGACGAGTACCTCGCGACGGCTTCGTCCTCATCCGCCGAGGTGGACCGCGCCATCTGCGTGTTCTACTCGGGCGACCATGAGGGCGCCATCGCCGACCTGGAGGCCCTGGTCAAGCGCGACAGCACCTTTGCCCCCGCGTGGGCGAACCTCGGCATGTTCTACGAGTCGCACGGGGATACCGCCAAGGCCAAGAAGGCCTACCAGCAGGCGCTCGACGCGGCCAAAAAGGAAGATACGTACGGCGTCAAGGACTATGCCCAGCAGCGTCTGGACGCCCTGAGCGAATAGCCGCGGCGCACCGTCGTCGCAGCCCATCGAAAGGTGATACATGGAACTCACGATTACCACCAATCCCAGCCCCGAGCGCTACGTGGTCGCGGTGACGGGCGAGATCGACATCTCGAACGCGGATAAGCTGCGTAACGCCATCGACCTGGCGCTCGAGCAGCCCACCGAGCGCGTCGAACTCGATTTTTCCCAGGTCGCCTACATCGACTCCACCGGCATCGGCGTGCTGGTGGGCGCGGCGCACCACGCCGGTGAGCGCGGCCGCGGATTTGCCATCACGCATGCCCAGCCCAACGTGGTGCGCGTGGCGCAACTGCTCGGCGTGGACAAGGACATCGACATCAGCGCGGCGTAAGGCTTTGCCGTTCACCCGTGTTCCGAGGGGTTCCCTGCGGGCGCGGGGGTATACTTGAACAATTGCCGGCGTTTGCCGGTGTTATTGCCGACATGTGTCGGTGCGCTGTTGAGCGGCGCGCCGGCTTTTCGACTGCCCTGGGAGGTATCCCGTGTTTGGAATCGGCTCGACTGAGCTCGTGATCATCCTGGTCTTTGGCTTTTTGCTGTTTGGACCCGACAAGCTGCCGCAGATGGGGCGCACCATCGGTCGGGCGCTTCGCCAGTTCCGCGAAACGCAGGAAAAGCTGACCGCCGTGGTGCAAACCGAGGTGGTCGACCCCATGGCGGCGGCCGCCAAGAAGCCGGTTGTGGCCACCGACACCGCCGCGTCCGTTTCCGGCGACGAGGATGCCGACGCCGATGCTCCTGCCGCCGCTGCACCTGCGCGCAAGGAGACGTTCGCCGAGCGCCGTGCCCGCTTGGCTGCCGAGCGCGCCGAGCAGGAGGCCGCCAAGGCCGCCGCGGCGTCAGGTGCCGAAGCGGCCGAAGGCGATGCCGCTGCCGCCCGGGCGTCCGTTGCCCCGGAGGCCGGTGCCCCTAGCGCCGCAGCGCCTGCATCCACGTCCGTCGAGGCTTCCACAGCATCCGATACGCAGTCGGCCGCCAGCGCCGCCCCCGCCGAGGAGCCCGCGCGGCTCACCACCGAGGACCTGTACGCTCGCCGCCCGCGCAAGCGCAAGGCCGTCGCAGTCGAGCATGATGCCGTCTCGCCTGAGGCGAGCGTCGTTGCGACCGAGCCGGTTGCCGCCTCTACCGAAGCGCCGGCCGCTGTGGCCGGGCCGGCCGCGCCAACGTCTGGCGCCGTTCATGCAACCGGGGACGAGGCTTCCGTGCCCGTGCCCGCTGATACCCAGAAGGGGGGCGAGCAGTAATGCCCATCGGACCCGCGCGCATGCCGCTCATGGATCATCTCGGCGAGCTTCGCCGTCGCCTGACCATCGTCGTGGCCTCCCTCGTGGTCGCCACGGTGTTCATGTACTTTGCCGCCCCCACGTTGGTGGACATCCTCAAGGACCCGATCAACGGGGCCCTCAAGGAGGGCGAGCAGCTTCTGGTCATGACCTCGCTTGGCGGCTTCTCCATCAAGTTCAACATCGCCATCAAGGTCGCCGCTGCCATGTGCACCCCCATGATCATCTGGCAGATCCTGGCGTTCTTCCTGCCGGCCCTGCGCCCCAACGAGCGCAAGTGGGTCGTGCCCACGGTGCTCATCGCCACCGTGCTGTTCTTTGCGGGTGTGGTCTTTTGCTACATGTTCATCGCCCCGGCGGCCTTTGAGTGGCTGCTTGGCGAGACGCGCACCATCGGTGCCGCCGCCCCCCAGCTCGAGGACTTCATCAACACCGAGCTGCTGCTCATGATCGGCTTCGGTGTGTCCTTCGAGTTGCCGCTCATCGTGTTCTACCTCGCCGTGTTCCACATCGTGCCCTATGCCACCTTCCGCGCGGCATGGCGCTACGTGTACGTGATCATGCTCGTGGTCTCGGCGTCCATCACGCCCGACGCCTCGCCCGTCACGCTCATCTTCATGTACGCGGTCATGCTGTCGCTGTACGAGGTCGCGCTGATGGTGACGCGTTTTGTGGTGATGGCGCGCGATGGCAAGGCCGGCCTTACCGAGAGCCGCCTGGGCCTGTTCGGCGACGACGAGGACGAGGAGTAGCGCCTCGGCGCGAGGCGTCCGGTATGCACGAGATCGGCATCGTCAGCGGTATACTCAAAACGGTGATTGACACGGCGCGCCAGGCGGGGGCTTCGCGCGTCGTGCGCGTTTTGCTGCGCATCGGCGACATGTGCGAGGTGGTGCCCGAGTCGCTCGACTTTGCCTGGGAGGTCTTTCGCGAGGACGACCCCCTGACGCTTGAGGCGGCTCTTGAGGTGGAGGAGGTCCATCCTCGCAGCCGCTGTCTGGTGTGCGGCGAGGAGTTCGCCCACGACCGATTCCATATGCGTTGCCCGGCATGTGACAGCGGCGACACGCATCTCGAGTGCGGTCGCGAGCTCGATATCGTCTCGATGGAAATCGAGACGGATGATTGAGGGCTGACAGGTTTGGGGTAGATACGGGGCGTTTATCGGCCGGGCGGAGGGCGCCTGTGCGCAAGGGGGAAGGAAGCACGTAGGATGGCAACGACAATCGGGATCGAGCAACCGGTGCTCTCGCGCAACGACCGCATGGCGTCTGAGCTGCGTGGGCGGTTCGCGAAGGCGGGAACCTTTGTGGTGAACGTGCTGTCGAGCCCCGGTTCGGGCAAGACTACGACCATCCTCGCCACCAATGAGCGCTTGCGCGCCGCGGGTCTATCCTGCGCCGTGATCGAGGGCGACATCGCCTCGGACGTGGACGCCCTCGCGTGCAAAAAGGCCGGCATGCCCGCCATCCAGATCAACACCGGCGGCCTTTGCCACCTGGAGGGCAACATGATCGCGCAGGCCGTCGATGCGCTCGACGCCGGTGTGGGCTTGGACTCCATCGACGTCATCTTCATCGAGAACGTGGGCAACTTGGTGTGCCCCGTTGACTTTGACCTGGGCGAGAACCTCTCGGTCATGATTTTGTCCGTGCCGGAGGGCGACGACAAGCCGCTCAAGTACCCGGGGATCTTCCAGCATGCGGGCGCGCTGCTGCTCAACAAGGTCGATGTGGCCCCGGCGTTCGACTTCGACCTGCCCGGGTACAATCGCGTCCTGGATAACCTGAACCCCACAGCCGCGCGCTTTGAGGTGAGCGCTCGCCATGGGCAGGGCATGGACGAGTGGTGCTCGTGGCTTATCGAGCGCATTGAGGCTGCTCGCGCGTAGTTGTGGAGCGCGTAGCCGCCGCTCGAATGGGCGTGGCGTGCGTGTTGCCGTCGTCCGAATGGCCGTTTCCCGCGCATGGCCGTCGCCCGAATGCCCGTTGCGTGCGCGTGTCCGTCGCCCGCGCATGACCATCGCGCGCATGGCGCGTGCGAGCGCAGCCCTCAACATGGGCTTTTCGCGCTTCTGCAAGAACTCGTGTACACTGACCCCACACCATATATAGATACCGTCGGCGGCCCTTGCGGCGCGCCGCATCGCGCACATCACAAAGGAGCGAGTCGTGAAGCTCGTCGTTGCAGAGAAGAACATCGCTGCGCAGAAAATCGCGCAGCTGCTGGCCGATGCCGGCAAGCCCAAGAACGACAAGGTCTACAACACGCAGGTGTACCGCTTCACCGTGGATGGTGAGGACTGGGTGTCCATGGGTCTTGCCGGCCACATCCTCGCGCCGGACTTTCCCGACGAGATTCTCTTTGACAAGCAAAACGGCTGGTACAGCGTGTCCGCCGAGGGCGAGGTCCTGCCCGCCGATGTCCCGGACGGCCTTGCCCGCCCGCCGTACGACACCAAGCGCAAGCCCTTCCTCGCCAACGGCATCTCCATCAAGGGGTGGAAGGTCGAGAGCCTGCCGTACCTCACGTGGGCGCCCATCGTAAAGCTCCCCGCCGAGAAGGAGATCATCCGCGTCCTCAAGAACCTCGCCAAAAAGGCCGACGAGGTCATCATCGCCACGGACTTCGACCGCGAGGGCGAGCTCATCGGCGCGGACGCGCTCAACATGGTGCGCGAGGTCGCGCCGGAGCTGCCCGCCCGCCGTGCTCGCTACTCCGCCCTCATCAAGGGCGAGGTCACCGAGGCCTTCGCGAACCTGGTCGAGCTCGACCAGGATTTGGCCGACGCCGGCGAGTCGCGCCAGTACATCGATCTCATTTGGGGCGCCGTCCTCACGCGCTACCTCACGCTCGCCAAGTTCGGCGGCTTTGGCAACGTGCGCTCCGCCGGTCGCGTGCAGACCCCCACGCTCGCCCTGGTGGTCGAGCGCGAGCGCGAGCGCATGGCCTTCGTGCCCGAGGATTACTGGCAGATCCGAGGGCTCGGCGAGGCCTCCGACCAGGAGTTCAAGATCGCCCACACCACGGCGCGCTTCACGGACAAGGCGGCCGCCGAGGCGGCGTACGCGCATGTCGACGGCGCGACCACCGGCATCGTCACCGCCGTGGCCAAGCGCAGCCGCAAGCAGCAGCCCCCGGTGCCGTTCAACACCACCGCGCTGCAGGCGGCAGCGGCTGCCGAGGGCATCAGCCCCGCGCGCACCATGCGCATCGCCGAGTCCCTCTACATGAGCGGCTTCATCTCCTATCCCCGTGTCGACAACACGGTGTATCCCAAGACGCTGGACATCGAGGGCATCGTGCGCGGCCTGGCCTCCGGCACCCCGGCGCTCGCGCCCGTGTGCAAGAAGGTCCTCGCCGGCCCGCTCACGCCTACGCGCGGCAAGGTCGAGACCACCGACCACCCGCCGATCCACCCAACCGGCCAGGGTGACCCTACCACGCTGGACGGCGGTCAGCTCAAGCTCTACAACCTCATCGCCCGTCGCTTCCTGGCGACGCTGATGGGTCCGGCCACCATCGAGAACACCAAGCTTTCGATCGATGTGGGCGGCGAGCCGTTCACCGCCAGCGGCGACGTGCTGGTGGAGGCCGGCTTCCGCGAGGCCTACCCCTACGGCCTCAAGCGCGACGAGCAGCTGCCCGCGCTGGCCGAGGGCGACGTCATCGACGTGCGCGACATCAAGCTCGAGGCCAAGCAGACCGAGCCGCCCGCGCGCTACAGCCAGGGCAAGCTCGTCCAGGAGATGGAGAAGCGCGGCCTGGGCACCAAGTCCACGCGCGCGAGCATCATCGAGCGCCTGTACGCGGTGCGCTACCTCAAGAACGATCCCATCGAGCCGAGTCAGCTCGGCATCGCCATCATCGACGCGCTCTCGGAGTTCGCGCCGCGCGTCACCACGCCCGACATGACCGCCGAGCTCGACGCCGATATGACCAAGGTCGCCGAGGGCGCCGACACGCAGGAGCACGTCGTGGACCACTCTCGCGCCTTGCTCGCCGGCATGCTCGATGCGCTCATCGAGCACAAGGACGATCTGGGCGAGGCCATCTCGGACGCCGTCACCGCCGACGCCCGCGTGGGCGCATGCCCCAAGTGCGGCAAGGACCTGGTCATGAAGACGAGCGCCAAGACCCGCGGCAGCTTCATCGGCTGCATGGGCTGGCCCGACTGCGACGTGACCTACCCCGTCCCCTCCGGTGTGAAGGTGAGCCCGCTCGAGGGCGAGGCCGCCGTGTGTCCCGAGTGCGGTGCGCCTCGCATCAAGTGCCAGCCGTTCCGCCAAAAGGCGTACGAGCAATGCGTCAACCCCAAGTGCCCCACCAACTACGAGCCCGACCTCAAGGTGGGGGAGTGCCCCGTGTGCGCCGAGGCGGGCCGTCATGGCGACCTGATCGCGCATAAGAGCGAGAAGAGCGGCAAGCGCTTCATCCGTTGCACGAACTACGACGACTGCGGTGTGAGCTATCCGCTGCCGGCGCGCGGCAAGCTCTCCGCGACCGGCGAGGTCTGCGAGCACTGCGGCGCGCCCGTCGTGGTGGTGGAGACCGCGCGCGGCCCGTGGCGCATCTGCGTGAATATGGATTGCCCCGGCAAGGAGAAGAAGCCCGCCCGCGGCAAGGCTGCCGCGAAGAAGGCCCCGGCCAAGAAGACCGCCGCGAAGAAGACGACTGCTAAGAAGGCTCCCGCGAAGAAGGCTGCAACTAAGAAGGCGTAGGGAGTCTACAAATTGCCAGTTAAGAACCCGGGCCGGCTTGCGCTGCCCGGGTTTCGCATATCGGTGCAGCTTATCCGCTAAATGGCTATTTAGCTGCCTTGGGCGAAACCATGGCGAACCGCTGCTCAAATGAAACAGACGAAACTCTCGATGATATCTGCAGCCAATCGAAGGAGACCGTCTCCCTCGAAGCCGCCCAGCTTGAAACATACGTTTCGACCGAAAACCTCCTTCCCAACAAAGCCGGGCTTCAGTTGTCGGCAGGCCTTCCCACAAGTGGGAAAGTCACGAGATATCGGAAGGGAGATACGCTAGTCGCAAATATTCGTCCTTACTTCAAAAAGATTTGGTACGCAACGGATGAAGGAACTTGCTCGGGGGATGTAATAGTGTTCAGGGCAAATGACGCCAGATACGCACCGTATGTTTTCTTCTCTCTATGCCGCGACGAGTTCTTCGAATACGTCATGCTTGGAGCAAAAGGCACCAAAATGCCTCGTGGCGACAAGAAGCAAATGATGACTTTCCCGATATGCACAAACTGCAATTCGACTGATTTGCAATTGCTTCAAGAACTTGCCAGCACGATCGGCACCAATCATGCTGAGAACAGGCAGCTTGCGCGGTTACGCGACACCCTGCTTCCCAAACTCATGTCCGGGGAAATCGACGTCTCAAAAGTCGATCTCACGCAGCTAAATAGCCATTTAGCGGATAAGCTGCACCGATTTGCGAAAGAGCCTTCGATAGTGAGCTCAGCTCAATTCGTGGCGCAGTGCGTCGCGAATTGGCAAGGGCAAGCGGAAATGATGAATAGAACGTACGCTATTCAGGTTCGTACGCCGATCTCGAGGGGGAAGACAAGTGGAAGCGCTTATTGAGGCCGTTTTAGTGGAGATGCAGCCCATCTTGAGTCCGTTTCAATTCAAACGCCTTGCAGAGGCTCTCAGGCGCCCAGAAGGCGTGCGTGAACCTGTCGACAATGGTGATTTGCTCGAGCTGTTTCTAACCGCCAAGGAAGTGGAGGGCTGTTCACCCAAAACCATTGCGTATTACGAGGCGACCCTGCAGAACATGGAATCATGGCTATCAAAACCCATCGCGCACGTTTCAAGCGACGACTTGAGGCAATATCTCAGCGAGTATGAGCTTGAGCGTGGCTCGAGCAAAGTGACCATCGATAACATTCGGCGCATCTTATCGAGCTTCTTTTCATGGCTCGAGGACGAGGATTATATCGTTAAGAGCCCTGTCCGTAAGATAAAGCGGGTGAAAACTGCGGTGAAGGCGAAGGAGACGTTATCAGACGAGGAGCTGGAGGCGCTGCGCGACAGTTGCGACAGTAAGCGAGACCTGGCAATGGTTGACTTGCTTGCATCGACGGGGATGCGCGTGGGAGAGTTGATTCGCCTGGACATAGATGACGTCGATATCCAGGGGAGGGAGTGCGTTGTCACGGGCAAGGGCAACAAACAGCGTCCCGTGTACTTCGACGCGCGGACAAAGCTCCATCTAGCCGCGTACCTCGAATCGCGTAAAGACGGCAATCCAGCGTTATTCGTGTCGCTTAATGGCAGGACACAACGGCTGAGCGTCTGTACGGTTGAGAAGAGGATCAAGGCACTTGGGGAGAGGGCGCAGATTGGTAGGGTGCATCCTCATAAGTTCCGACGCACGTTGGCCACGCACGCAATCGACAAAGGTATGCCCATCGAACAGGTGCAAAGACTGCTGGGTCACTCCAAGATCGAAACCACTATGCACTACGCTATGGTGAACCAAAGCAATGTAAAGGCATCTCATGAGAAGTATCTTTCCTAATGAAGTAGTGCTAAAGTTAGGGCTACTTATAGGGTTAAAAAAGGAGCTGAAATGAGCCTTTCAGTAGCGACGGTGGGTATGGCCGAGGCAAAAACCAATTTCAGCAAGCTCACCGCGAACGCGAACGCAACGGGTCTTCCTATTACGGTGTTCAAGAACAATAAGCCGTGGGTGGAGATTCGTCCGCTGGCAACGCCGCGTAATGATTTCAAGGGTATGCCTGAAGAAACCATCAAAGCAATTCAGGAGACGGAAGACATGTTGGCAGATCCCGCGCACGTGACGTATACGTCAGCCGACGACTTGTTTGCTGCGCTTGGATTGTAGGGGATGTGAATGTACTCGGCATCATTTTCCCCGCGGTTCGAACGTGATGTGAAGGCGTGCAAGAAGAAGCACTGGAATATGGCAGCTCTAAAGGTTGCAATTGCTGAGCTGCTTACGAGCGATGAAGGTCAGCTATCAAGACGCTACAAAGACCATGCACTTGTTGGTTCATGGCTGGGTTACCGAGCGATTCACGTGGATTCAGCACCAAATCCCGCCAAGGACCAGTGGGTGCTTATGTACAAGCTAAGCGGCAATGAGCTTGTGTTCGTCCGAACGGGCACGCATGAAGAGGTGTATGGGAAATAGGCAGCACCCGAGAGTTTCGCGCTCGTTCGGCGTGATGTGAAAAGACAGGTGAGAGCATTGAGCAAAACTCAGACGCTGGGAAGCGTGTGCGACCGACTGAGTAGCGGAAAGTCGATTCGAGCCTCCGAAGTGAAGCCAGTGGGCGCATTTCCTGTAATTGGGGGAAACGGGGTACGGGGCTATACAGATACATACAACTTCGATGGTGAGTGCGCGGTTATTGGCCGTCAGGGAGCGGCGTGTGGAAATGTCAGGTTTCATTCGGGTAAAGCCTACATGACCGAGCACGCCGTCGTTGCAGTTGCGAATGAGTCTAATAATTCTCAGTATCTTTCATATTTGTTGAAGACGATGCGGCTCGGGAACCTTTCTGGGCAGTCGGCGCAGCCCGGTCTTTCAGTTAAAGTTTTATCTCAGCAAGCTGTCAGTCTGCCGTCTTTGGATAGTCAACGACAGGCTGTTGCGATTCTTGGAACGTTAGACCGCAAAATCGAACTCAACAATCGGTTAAATGGCTATTTATATAATCTAATGGACGCTATGTTCCAGAAGCAATTTAGGCATAGTTCGCCTCGTTATGGTTCGATCTATGACATTGCAGACGTCATCTATGGAGCTGCGTTTAAATCTTCGCTCTTTAACGAGGGTAAAGAGGGCTACCCTCTGATTCGAATTAGGGATTTAACCACCTTTTCTCCTCAGTTTTATACATGTGAAGAGCATCCTAAGCGAACTTTTATCAAACCTGGCGATGTGGTGGCAGGGATGGATGCTGAGTTCAGTCCGACATTTTGGTTGGGCGAAGAGGCCGTTCTTAATCAACGAGTCTGCTGCTTTGCGCCGCCCAAAGATACCTCCATATCGAGAAGCTACCTGCTATTCGCGCTAAAACCGCTTCTGGCATTCATCCAGAATTACGCGTCTGGCACCACTGTCGCTCATATGGGAAAAAGCGATCTTGAAGCGCTGAAAGTTCCTCTTCCGACGCAAAGCGACTTGGAACAATTTGCGTCGGTCGCCGAACCAATGCGACATGTCATAGTGGGCAACGCGACAGAAAACGCGAGAATTGCGATGCTTCGTGACACCCTGCTCCCCAAACTCATGTCCGGGGAAATCGACGTTTCAAAGGTCGATCTCATGCAGCTAAATAGCCATTTATCTGATTGTTGATGAGTCGCTTCTCGAAGATCGCATCAAGTATGGCGACCACCTTTGCTTGCTTGTCGAGTGAAGGAAGATCGATGGAAATTCGTGCAGCATCGTTGGGATGAACGCGGAATACTTTCATTCCGCGAACGTATTGTCGAAGCTCCGCGATAAAACGAGGAGATTGCATGGCATAGTTAAGATAGGCGGGAAGGACCATGTCTTTTCTCTGGATGCGTACGATGGTCGTTTCGGTTCCTGATACCGCGATTCGATTGCGTGGATTGTTGAATAGAAAAGCGTGCCCTAGGTCGTCAACGGTCTCCGAGGTTAGAACATAGACAATGTCCTGATCGTGAAGGAATTGAGTCTCTTTAATTTTCTCGCTATCCAGGATGAAGGGCAGGGGCTTCGCTGGGTTTTCAACGTCTATGCGCTGTTCAAAGCCCCGGTAAAGATCGCCATAGTGGATATAGAGATATTTTCCCGAGTTGAACATTCGCGCACGCGGAACACTTGCTCCCCTGTGAAAAGTGCACAGTTCTCCCAGCGTCGCCTTACATCCCATACCCGATCGCCTCCAGGTTCTTCTTGATCTGCTCCTGCAAGCGGTTCGACTCCTCGAAGCACTTGGAAATCTCGCTGGTGAGACGAGCCATCTTCTCCTCAAAAGGCTCGCCGTCATCTTCAGGCTCCGCAATGCCTACGTAGCGACCGGGGGTCAGGATGAAGTCCTGTTTGGCGATATCTTCGATGCTCGCAATGGCGGAGAAGCCCTTCTCCTCCTCAAGCTCGTTGTTGCGGAATGCCGTGAACGCATCGGCGACCTTAGCGATGTCCCCCTCGGTAAACTCACGCAGCTTGCGGGTTACCATGGTGCCCATCTCGCGCGCGTCGATGAAGAGCGTCTTGCCGGGCTGGGTTTTCTTTCTGTTGAGGATCCACAGGCACACGGGAATTGCCGTGCTGTAGAACAGCTGGCCGGGCATGGCCACAATGCCCTCGACCAGGTCGTCCTCAACGATGGCACGACGGATGTCGCCCTCTCCGCTTGTCTGGCTTGAGAGAGACCCATTCGCGAGTACAAGTCCGATTTTGCCGCTGGCGTTCAGGTGCCAGATCATGTGTTGCATCCAGGCGAAGTTGGCGTTGCCCGTGGGCGGGGTTCCGTACTCCCAGCGCACGTCTTCTCGCAGGTTCTCGCCGCCCCAGTTCTTGAGGTTGAAGGGCGGGTTGGCGAGGATGTAGTCGAACTTCTCGTTTTTATGCTGGTCGGCGCTGAACGTGTCGTTGTAGCTGCCCAAGTCGGCTTCGATGCCCCGGATGCCCAGGTTCATCTTGGCGAGCTTCCATGTGTTGGGGTTACTCTCCTGACCGAACACCGTGATGTCTTGAACGACATTGCCACCATGGTGTTTCACGAAAGCGGCGGATTGGACGAACATTCCACCGGATCCGCAGCAGGGATCGTATACGCGGCCGTGGAACGGCTGGATAATCTCGACGAGCGTGCGGACGATGCATGAAGGCGTGTAGAACTCTCCGGCATTCTTACCCTCGAGTGATGCGAACTGGGAGAGGCAGTACTCGTAGGCGCGACCGAGGAGGTCTTTCTCGCTTTCGCCGTCGGACATCTGAATGTTGGTGAACAGGTCGACGACCTCGCCCAAGCGCCGCTTGTCGAGCTCGGGGCGCGCGAAGTTTTTGGGCAGCACGTCTTTCAGCGCGTCGTTTTCGCGCTCGATGGCGCGCATGGCATTGTCAATGACCTGACCGATCTCAGGAGCATGAGCCTCGTTAGCTATTTGAGCCCAGCGAGCCTCCTCGGGAACATAGAAGACATTTTCCTCGATATAGCAATCGCGATCCTCTTCATCCCCATAGCCTTCGGCTACCAGCTCCCGGTAGCGCTCGTCAAATCTGTCGGAGAGATACTTGAGGAAGATAAGACCGAGCACGACGTTCTTGTAGTCGGCTGCGTCCATGTTGCCGCGCAGCACGTCGGCTGCATCCCAGAGCTGCTTTTCAAATCCGATGTCTGCGGAGTTCTTGGTTGCTTTTGCCTTTGCCATGGTCTTGCTTCCTTACGCTGCGTTGTCTGCCCAGAGCTCGCACTGCTCCATTACCGTGGAGAGCGCGGATTCCATGCCCTCGGGCGGATACTTATGATGCTTCAAAAGCCGCTTGATTGCCACGCGCATCGCGGCGCGCGCGCTTTGCTTTTTCTGCCAGTCTACCGTTCGAAGCTCTCTCATTTTTGTGGCGAGTTCTTGGGTTATGGCGACGAGCTCATCGTTTCTCTCACGGTAGTAATCTGCCACGGCTTGCGGCTGTGTGAGCGCTTCGTAAAAGGCAAACTCCTCTTCCGTGAGTCCGAGGTCTTTGGCCTTCTGGTTTTCCGTGAGCATTTCTTGGGCCATTTTGAGCATCTCTTCAAATACTTCGGCGTTTGTGAGTTGCCCATTGAGGTATCCGTTGACCATACCCTGCATGAGTTCGGAATACTTTTTAGCCTGAGTGACGCTCTTTGATCGATAGCCCCTAATCTGGTCGTCGATGAGCTTCTTCAGCAGTTCGTATGCGAGGTTTCTTTCTTTCATGCGAGAAAGACTCGCCAAGAACTTGGGGTCGAAGACGGAGACGGTTTCATCCTCAACTTTGAACAAGTTGATCACGCCGTCGCTATGCACGATGTTCTGTTCGAGTAGGGCGTTGATGTGCTCGTTGACCTGTTTGAGCGTAAGCTTGCTCTTGCTGCCTGGTTGCGGGCCTCCCTGCTCGGTGAGCTGGATGATGAGTTCTCGAACAACTTGGAAATAGCCCGCCTCGGTGCGCTCTGAATCGGTCGCGCGGCTTTTTGCAAGTCCATATGCCTTGAGCATGATTCCCGCCTGCTCGACAAATTCGCGGGCGGTGTCTTCGTCCCCGGGAGCGAGGATATGGTTGACGCCTCCTGTGATAAGGTCGGCACGTTGGGCTGCGGATTCGGTAGTGAGGAAAGCGCTGTAGTCGTAGCCGAACATCTTGTCGCGGCATACGGCGAGCTTTTCCAGGAATTTGGGATAGGCGGTTTTGCCGATATCCATGTCACCGTACTTTTTCTGGTCACGCTTGGTGTAGTCGCGCATTGCGGACTTGAGCGCGTTGGCGATACCGACGTAGTCGACGACCAAGCCGCCCTCTTTGTCCTTGTACACACGATTGACGCGTGCGATGGCCTGCATGAGGTTGTAGCCCTTCATGGGCTTATAGACGTACATGGTCGAAAGGCTGGGGACGTCGAATCCGGTGAGCCACATGTCGACGACGATGACAATTTTCAAAGGGTCGTTGTCGTCTTTGAAACGCTTGGCCATCTCTTTGACGTGGGCTTTATTCCCCACGATGTCAAACCACCATTCCGGGTCCTGGTTCCCCATGGTCATGACGACCCCGAGCTTGCCCTCTTCTTTCCAGGAAGGCCGCAGCTCGCAGAGACGCTGGTAGATTTCCATGGCCGCTGGGCGGGAATACGCCACAATCATTGCTTTACCTGTGAGCTCGTGCGCGCGGTTTTTCTCGTAGTGTTCAACGATGTCGGAGCACAAGGCGTCGATAACCTCTGGTGCACCCAGAACAGCGTCGAGGTTGGCAAAGTTTCGCTTACTGGCGTCAAGGGTTTCCGCATTTGCCTCGCTGGTCAACTTTTCATATTCAGCATCGACCTTGGAAAGGATCTCTTGGTCGAGCTTGAGGGCGACGACTCGACTCTCGTAAAAGACCGGTCGCGTCGCGTCATCCTCAACTGCCTGCGTCATGTCGTAAACATCGATGTAATCGCCAAAGACCTCGCGCGTAGAACGGTCCTCAGCCGAGATGGGTGTGCCCGTGAATCCCACGAAGGTGGCATTTGGCAGCGCGCGCCGAATGAGGAGTGCGGTGCCGGTGTGTTTTTTTCCGTCACGGTCGAACTTCTCCTCGAAGCCGTATTGCCCGCGATGGGCCTCGTCCACGAGGACGACGACATTTTCCCGATCAGAAAGGGCGGCATCTCCCTCTGCAAATTTCTGCATTGTTGTGAAGACGATGCCGTTGGCGCGCCTGCTTGCGATTTGATGCGAGAGGTCGGATCTGCTTTGGGCTTGGATTGGGGTTTGACGCAAGAAGTCGGAGCACATTGAGAATTGATTAAAGAGCTGAGAGTCCAAGTCATTGCGATCGGTGATTACGACGAGCGTGGGGCTGTCGATTGCATCTTGCAGCAGATGTGCAAGAAAGACCATGGATAGGGACTTGCCCGACCCTTGGGTGTGCCAGAACACACCGCCTTTTCCGCTTCCGCCGATCGCTTCGCGCACGCTTTCAAGTGCTTTGTTCACGGCAAAGTACTGGTGATAGCCTGCAAGAATCTTTGCGTCGCCTGAGTAGAGAATGTAGTTCCTCAGGATATCGATGAGGCGCTCTTTGGGGAACATGCCATGTAGGGGCGTCTTCCAATCGGCGAACTGGGTGGTTTCATAGTTGCCGTCAGCACTCTTCCACTCCACGAACCTCGATTCGCTGGCGGTGATGGTGCCCACCTTGGTATGCAACATGTCGCTAATGACGCAAAACGCGTTGTATGTGAAGAGCGAGGGAATTTGCTTCTTGTAATTTTGGATCTGCTGATATGCGTCGGCGTTGTCAGCCTCGGCACGCGCCGGCGATTTGAGCTCGAAGAGCACGAGTGGGAGCCCGTTGACGAACACGATGACGTCCGGACGCTTGTTGGTGCCGCGCTCGATGTAGGTCCACTGGTTGACGACATGGAATGAATTGCGTCGGGGCTCATCGAAGTCGATGAGCTTGACGATATCGGTTCGATCTTCGGTTCCGTCGAACCATCTGACCTCGATGCCGTTTTGCAGCATATCCATAAAGACCTTGTTCTTTGCAACAAGGGAGCCGCCCTCAATTTCCTTCAGCCGGGTTATCGCCCCATCGATGGCGCGGCGGTTAAGGGAGGGGTTGATGGATTTGAGGGAATGCTCAATCGTGCCGGGGAGAAAGGCGTCGTCATATCTGTCGGACGTGCGGATGACATCAGGCCCGTAAAGATGCTCGTATCCGAGCTCATCGCGAAGCACCTCAATAATCGATTGCTCGTAAGAATCTTCGTTCATGCCGACTTGTTCAAAGACAAGCTTCGCAGTGTACGTTTCAACATGCGGGACGGTCATGGGGACTCCGTTAATCCGAGGTTAATGAGCTTATTATCTCGCAAGTTGTCGCATTCTGCTAAAGGCGCGCGTCGCGGTATGATGAGACTTCGATTTTTACGTCTGAAAGGGCGCAATATATGGAAAAGGGCCAATTCATAACCGTTGAAGGAATCGACGGTGTGGGTAAATCGACTCAGGCGGCGCTTATGGAGGCGCTCCTTGATTCTGCCGGTTATGACGTGCTGCGTCTGCGCGAGCCAGGTGGCGTTTCCATTTCCGAGCAGATTCGCGCCATCCTGCTCGACCCCGCCAACGGCGAAATGGGTGATGTGTGCGAGCTGCTGCTGTACGAGGCTGCCCGCGCGCAGCTCGTGCATCAGGTGATCAGACCCGCGCTGACAGCTGGCAAGACGGTGATTTGCGATCGCTTTTACGATTCGACCACGGCGTATCAATCTTTTGCCGACGGCTTGGACCGCGACATGGTGTTTCAGGCAAACGAGCTTGCGGTCGACGGTTGCCGTCCTGATCTGACCCTGGTGTTTGATCTTCCTGTTGAGGATGCGCATCGTCGGCGTTCCGATCGATCGGCCGAGGACCGTCTCGAGTTGAAGGGTCGGGATTTTCAGCAGAGGGTCTCGGAGGGTTTCCGTGCGGTTGCTGCCGATGAGCCGGATCGAGTGAGGCTGGTCGATGCCGGCGGGTCTATTGCCGAGGTGTTTTCTATCGTTGTTGACGAACTGCGCGCCGCCGGCATGGATGTATCTGACTCTGATGTCGAGGCGGCTCTCGCGGTGATGAGAGGGGAGCGCTAGCCATGCCTGAGTCCCTCGCACCCAACAGCCTCCTCGCCAGGCTCGACACCCAGCCGCGTGTGCGCGACTTCCTCGCTCGCGCGGTCAAGAGCGGCCGCGCGAGTCACGCGTATCTCTTCCTGGGCTCGCCCGGTTCGGGAAAGCTCGACGCCGCTTGGGCCCTCGCTCAGGCGCTCCTCTGCTCAAACGCGTCGGCGCCCGGCACCGTGCTTGCCCACGTCGACGCCGCGTCCGCACGCATCGACGCCGCGCCCGTCCCGGCCGCGCACACCGCCGCATCCCCTGCCAGCTCCGCGCCTGCCGCCTCCCCCGATGTGTCGCATAACTGGAAAAACTTCGAGAAATCGCAAAGTTTTTCCAGTTATGTGACCAATTCGTCCACTCCCGGGCGGCCGGCGGCATCGGTCAATCCCGGCGCATGCGCCGCCTGCGACGATTGCCGTCGCGTGGCGCGCCGAACGCACCCGGATGTGCACTACCTCGCGCCCGAGTCGGCCACCGGCTACCTCATCGCGCAGACGCGCGACCTGCTCGAGGACGTGGCGCTTTCGCCCATTCGCGCCCGTGGCAAGGTCTACATCATCGACCGTGCCGAGCAGCTCCGCGCCAATACCGCCAACGCCCTGCTCAAGACACTCGAGGAACCGCCGGCCAACGTGACGTTCATCCTCTTGGGAACGAGCGCGGACGTCATGCTCCCCACCATCGTGTCGCGTTGCCAGTGCGTGCCGTTCCGCCCGCTGTCGCTCGAGGAGTCGACTGTCGCCGTGGAGCACGCCACCGGACAACCGGCCGTCCGATGCCGCATGGCGGTCGCGGTGGCTGGCAGCCCTGCCCGCGCGGTCGAGTTTCTCAAGTCCGCCGATCGTGTGGCCGCCCGCCGCGCCATGATCCGCGCCGTTGATGCGCTCGCCCATGCGGACGAGGCCGACATCCTCGCGAGCGCCAAGGACCTCATGGGTGCCATTCACGCCCCGCTCGCCGAGGTCAAATCGACGCAGCAGGCCATACTCGAGCAAAACCAGGATTACCTTTCGCGTGGTGCTTTAAAGCAGCTGGAAGACCGCAATAAGCGCGAGCTGAACGCCCGCGAGCGTTCGGGTATCATGGAAGCGCTGGCGAGCGTGCGCTCCTTGCTTCGCGACGTGCTCATGATGGTCGAGGGCGCTCAGGGCTCGCCGGTCAACGACGATGTCTCAGACGTTGTCGAGCGTATCGCCGCATGTGCCACCACGGCGGGCGTCATGCGCGCGCTTGACGCCGTGGCGCAGGCGGAGGCTCGCGTCGCCCGCAACGTCACCCCCCAGCTGGCCATCGAGGTCATGCTTTTCGATATAAGGAAGGCGCTGAAATGCCCATAGTCGTACCCGTTAAATTTGCCTTCGCCGCCCGCGAACTGTGGTTCGATCCGCGCGACCTCGATATCCTCGAGGGCGATCACGCCATCTGCTCCACCGAGCGCGGCACCGAGATCGGCCTGGTCACGGCCGACCCATTCGAGGTTGAGCCCGAGGAGCTCGCCGCCCCGCTCAAGCCCGTCCTGCGTATCGCCACCGATGCGGACCTCGATCGCGCCGACGAGCTTGCCGACGCCGGCGAGGACGCCATGTTCGACTTCCGCCGCCTGGTGGAGAAGAACGGCTTGGATATGAAGCCCGTGGGCGTGGAGTACCTTTTTGGCGGCGAGAAGGCCGTGTTCTACTTTGCCGCCGAGGACCGCGTGGATTTCCGTCAGCTGGTCAAGGACCTTTCCGCGCACTTCCACGTGCGCGTCGACATGCGCCAGATCGGCGTGCGCGACGAGACTCGCCTGCAGGGCGGGTACGCCACGTGCGGGCAGGAGCTGTGCTGCACGCGCTTTGGCGGGCAGTTCGAACCGGTGTCCATCCGCATGGCCAAGGAGCAGGACCTGCCGCTCAACTCCGCCAAGATCTCCGGCGTGTGCGGCCGCCTCATGTGCTGCCTGCGCTATGAGTTCGAGGCGTACAAGGACTTCAAGAGCCGCGCGCCCAAAAAGAAGACGCTCATCGACACGCCGCTCGGCAAAGCGCGCATCATGGAGTACAGCACCCCGCGCGAGCAGCTCGTCTTGCGTCTCGAGAGCGGCAAGGTGTTCCGCGTGAACCTGTCCGACATGAGCTGCACGAGCGAGAACAAAGAGCGTTGCGAGCAGCAGAAGTGCGCATGCCGTCCCGACTGCGTGACGCGCGACGTCCTCGAGCGCCTCGATTCGCCCGATCTGCAGCTCGCCCTCATGGAGCTCGATCGCAAGAACGGCGTCGACGTGGGCGACGGCCTGTCCACCGCCGACCGCATCGTGGCGTCCGGCCCCACGCCGCGCCGCAAGCGCATGCGCGAGGAGGAGGTCGCTAAGTTCGAGAGTGCCTCTTCTGGGAAGTCCGGACGCGGGCGCAAGGGCTCGTCCGCGCCCGCGAGCGCGTCGGCCAAGGGCAAGGCCCAAGGCAAGAACGACGCGACGGGCGAGGAGTTGCCTGGTCGTAGGCGCCGTCGTCGCCCGGCCGAGGGCGATGAGCGAGCCTCGATGCCTGCGGCATCCGATGGCATGACGACCCCGGACGCCGCGCCGGGAGGCCGTCGCCGCAGACACCGCTCCGGTGATGGCGCGCAGGCCGCCGCACGTGAGGGCGCCGCTCGTCAGACCGGCACTGCAGGCGAGTCGACAGGTGAGGCGCAGGGCCGCAGCCGTCGCCGCACCCACGTGGCCTCGGGCGATGCCGCGCCGTCTCAGGCGGCGTCTGCCGGCTCGAATGGCGCGAACGGTCAGCGCCGCAAGCGTTCCCGCAAGCCCGAGACCCCGTCCGTCGCCGATCAGCTCGCCGAGGGCGATGTGAAGGTGCAGCGCCGCCGTCCCGGAGACGGCGGCGCTGCACAGGGCCAGGCGCGCATGGCTGCCGACCCGGCCGCTCAGGGCGAGGATGCGCCCAAGAAGCGGCGCCGGCGCAGGAATCGAAAGCCCAAGCAGGACGGTCCGGACGGTTCCGGTTCGGCTGCGCAGCAGGCCGAGTAGATGGGCGCTTGGGTTTCAGGCGTGCCGCACGAACGGCGATGCGCCCTCCCTCGCAGATGCGGGGGAGGGCTTTTTCATGTCGCGTCAGGGATGTGCCAGAGCTTGCGCAGCGTTGTGTCGGAACCCGGCTGCCGGAGAGGCAGGCGCGGCGGCTCGCTGGCGGCGGTCATTATGCAGAAGGGTCTGAGCGCCATGCTTCCCACGCCTGTGCCACGCGTGTCCGCATCGCCCGCGACCGCGCCGATCGGGCCCCGGTTGCCCGCGCGTTCGTGGCCCGCACCGGCGCGGGCCGTGCTCATGCGGCGCACGCGTTGGAAACCGCATGCAAGGGAGGGGTGCCCATGAGCGCGCAATCCCGCTTAGCGGCGGTGAGGGAGGTCATAGCCGAGTTGTTGTCGCCCACGCGTTGCGCGTCTTGCGAGCGCCCGGGCGCGCTCATATGCGACGACTGCCTGCGGACCATGGTGCGCATCGACCCCGCCCATGCGTGCCTTCGGTGCGGGGCGCCGTTTGGGGACATGCTGTGCACGGAGTGCCGGGGTGCCGCCTCCGACCTCGACCGATGCCTCGCCGCGGTGGTGTTCGACGGGCCGCCCGCCCGCATCGTCCGCGCGTACAAGGACGCGGGCGAGCGCCGCCTGGCGGAACGGATCGCCGAGATCATGCTGCGCGCCGCGCTCGAAGCTGAGCGCGCGGCGCCGGAGCGCTACGGCGGGATGGTCAGCGCGGCGGACGCGGTGACGTTCGTGCCCGTGACCGCCTCGGCATATCGGCGGCGCGGCTTTGACCACATGGAGTCGGTCGCGGGCGCGTTTGCAGCCATGAGCGGCGCCTCTTTGTTCGACGCGCTCGTCAAGCACGGCAGCGCCGACCAGCGGGCCTTTTCCCGCGAGGAGCGCCTTGAGCGGTCGCGGGGTGCATACGAGGTGGTCGAGTCGGTTCGCGGTGTGCGCCTTGTGCTGCTGGACGACGTCATCACCACCGGCGCGACCATGAACGCCGCCGCGCATGCGCTCAAGGAGGCGGGTGCGGAGCGGGTGGACGGCTTGGCGTTTGCCCGTGTGTGGGGATAGGCGCGCGAGGGCAAGCGCGTAAGGACAAGCGCGCGAGGGCAAACGCACGAGAGCGAGCGCGCGGGCGATTCGCACGCGTCGCCATGCGACGGCGCGGCGTGCAAGGGCGGCGCGCCTTACGTGCGCGCCCGCGCAAGGGCAACCGGCGCGCGAGGGCGGCGCGCTTCACGCGCACGGCGCCGCGCGAAGGCACCGACGTCCGTTTTACCCGCCACGGCCTGCAAGCTGCGGTATAATGCCCCGCAGTTCCTTCCAGGCTGTGGTTGCGGGAGCGCGCGGACGTCCGTTTTGCGCATCCCTAGTCCAGGACAGACGCGGTCAAAGGGATCCACGTAAGCCGATGCGTGCGCGCAAAGGCGATCATGGCGCGTCCTAGAGGTCAGTCGCACCGTCCGTCATACACACTGAGGCAATAGGTGCCTCGCGGGCGAGCGGGCTAGTCGTGAGGCCGTTGCGGCGGTTGAGCAAACGTCCCGGTGCGCAGGTGTGGGGTCAAAAACCAGGTCAGCTGGGGGAACATCGAATATGGACGCTCGCGTGCATGGGCGCGTGGGCGAGTACGGGCCAGCTGAGTCGAGTCGGGGGAGAACGCGATGCGGGCAATGAACGGGACGGGCAAGTCGGGCCGCGCCACGGCGCTCGCGGTGGGGGTGTGCGCCTGCATGCTCACGTTGGGCTTGAGCGGCTGCGTGTTCACCACGCCGTCTCGCGCCGAGGTCGAGCCCGAGCCCATCGAGGCGGTGCTCACCTCCGACGACCTGGTGAATGACGGCGTTCTCACCGTCGCCATGGACATCACGGACGCTCCGCAGGCCATGACTGACGCCGATGGCGCTCCATCGGGTTACTACGCCGACGTTGCGCGCGCCCTTGCCGAGCGCCTGGGGCTCGATCTCAAGGTCGTTTCGTCCGCGAATGCCTCCAACGCGATCGAGGACGGCGAGGCGGACATCTATCTGGGCACCAAGACCGCTGATGACGATGAGGGCCTTGCGGTGACCGAGGCCATCGTGGGAGACGCCTCGTCCGTCTTTGCCCACAACGAGGACGGCTCCCGTGAGGTGCCCGCCTTGGACGCCGATTCCCTTGCGGGTTCGGTCATCGCCGTTCAGAGCGATTCCGCGTCTCAAGACGCCCTCGACCACGGCGGTGTGGACGCCACGCTCAAGGCCTGCTCGAATGTGAACGAGTGCTTTGAGGCTCTCTCGTCGGGCGCGGCGGATTACGTCGCCTGCGACGCGACTGCCGGCGCGTATCTCGCCCGCGCCTATCCCGGCACCGTGTTCGTGGCGACGGTCGGCTCGCTTTCGACGTATGGCATCGCCATGCCGGATGTGGACTCGGATCTTACCCGCGCGGTTGAGGATGCCATGGATGGACTGCAGGGCGATGGCACGCTCGAGGCCATCTACCGCTCGTGGTACGGGTCGCTGCCGTTTGACCTCGCGGGTTCGCGACTCTCCGGCCTCACTGCCACTTCTGACGATGAAACAGCAGGTCAGGATGGTGAAGATCAAGGGGAGACGGGCTCGTCCTCGTCGCAGGGCGACAGCGACCTGACCTTCAGCGGGGATATCAACGCCATCGACTAACCGTATTGGACGCTTTGTGCCACGAGAATTCGGCGGCCGGTGCTCATGTTCCAGTTAGCGGGAACGGCGCGGGCCGGCGTGTGGAGACTCCAATCTTGGGTACAACAAGGGCATGGTCCTATCCCCGGATAGATTGGAATCACGTATGGAAATCAAGGTCTCCGGTCGCAAGACAACGGTTACTGATGCACTGCGTGCCCACGTCGATGAGAAGATCGGCGAAGCCCTCAAGGTGTTCGACATCGAACCCATGACCGCGGACGTCGTCCTGCGTTACGAGAAGAACCCCTCCAACCCCAATCCCGCCATCGTCGAAGTCACCGTGCGCGCCCGCGGCTCGGTGATCCGCGTCGCCGAGCACGGCGCCGACATGTACGCCGCCATCGACTTGGCCGCCGATAAGGTCACGCGCCAGCTGCGCAAGTTCAAGACGCGCGTGGTGGACAACCGCCAGCAGGGCCTGTCCGCCGCCGAGGTCGCCCCTGTCGAGCCCGTCGCCGATCTCGCCGACCTGCTGATTCCCGAGGAGGAGGACGATCAGCTCGTCCGCGTCAAGGAGATCGAGCTCACCCCCATGACCGAGGAGCAGGCGCTCGTTCAGACCGATCTGCTGGGCCACGATTTCTATGTGTTCGAGAACAGCACGACGGGCCTGATCAATGTGGTGTATCACCGTAAGAATGGTGGATACGGCATCATCAAGCCCAAACTTGAGGTTGAGGGCGAGTAAAATAGCATCCATTGCATGATTCGGATGGCGGCCATCCCATGTGGGTGGCCGCTACTTTGTTACGAAAGGCATGCGTATGGATAACACTTCCGCCGCGGACGGACGCCCCGGCTTGTGCCGTATCGTCATCGACACGTGCGCCGACCTCACGCCCGAGGTCGCGGCCACGCTCGATGTGGACATCTTGGGATTTCCCTACATTTTGGACGGTGAGGAGTTCACCGACGATATTTGGAGCACGATCACGCCAAAGGAGTTCTACGACAAGCTCCGCGCGGGCTCCAAGGTCTCGACGTCGGCCGTTTCCCTCGGCCGCTACATCGAGTTCTTCACGCAGTGCGCCGAGGAGGGAACTCCCACGGTGTACCTGTGCTTTACGAGCGCCCTTTCCTCGAGCTACAACTCGGCGTGCCAAGCCGCCGATTGCGTGCGCGCCGAGCATCCCGATTTCGAGCTCTACGTGGTGGACAACGCGCTTCCTTGCTCGTGCGGCGAGCTGCTCGCCATGGAGGCCGTGCGCCAGCGCGCCGCCGGGCTGTCCGCGCGCCAGTTGGCCGATTGGGCCAACGAGGCAAAGACCTATGTCCATGGCTATTTTACCCTGGACGGCCTCGATGCCCTCGCGGCGGGCGGCCGCATCCCGCCGGCGGCGGCGTCGCTTTCGTCCAAGCTGGACATCAAGCCCGAGCTCTCGTACGACTTGGCCGGCTCGCTTTCGCTCATCGGCGTGAACCGTGGGCGCAAGAAGGCGCTCAAGTCGCTCGTCAAGTCGTTCAAGGAAAACTACGAGCTCGACCCCTCGCTGCCCTTGGCGATCGTGTCCTCCGACGCGGAGAAGGACGCGGACTGGCTCGAGGGCGCCGTGCGCAAGGAGCCCGGTTGCGAGGACCTCACCATCCTGCGCGGCTCGGTGGGCCCCACCATCGGCGCGCACGTGGGTCCCGGCATGGTCGCCCTTATCTTTTGGGGGAAGAACCGCGCCGATAAGATCTCGCTGACCGACCGCATCGCCAACCGCGTCCGCGGCGAGTGACCGTCCATTGCGCGCGGCCTCGCCAAGATGCGCCGCCGCGCAAGAACCGATTCCATCAAGTACCGCGATAAGGAGATTCGCATATGGCAACCAAGAAACTGAACGTCGCCTTTATCGGCACCGGCATCATGGGCGCGCCCATCGCCGGCCACATCCTGGACGCGGGCTACCCGCTCACCGTCTTCAACCGTACCAAGTCCAAGGCCGAGGGCCTGCTGGCCAAGGGCGCCGTGTGGGCCGATTCCCCGTCTGCCGCCGCCGAGGGCGCCGACGTGGTCTTTACCATGGTGGGCTACCCCGCCGACGTGGAGGAGATCTACCTGTCCGGCACCGGCCTACTCGCCTGCGCCAAGGAGGGCGCGTACCTCATCGACCTCACCACGAGCGCGCCCGAGCTCGCCCGCGACATCGCCGGCGCGGCCGAGGTGTGCGGCAAGCATGCCTTCGACTGCCCCGTGACCGGTGGCGAGGGCGGTGCCATCGCCGGCACGCTCACGGCCATCGTGGGCGCCACCGAGCGCGACATCGAGCCCGTCCGTGAGCTGCTCGAGACCTTCACCTCCAAGATCTTCTGCTTTGGCGGCGCCGGCAAGGGCCAGGCCGCCAAGCTCTCCAACCAGGTGGCGCTCGCCAGCTCCATGGTGGGCATGGCCGACGCGCTCTCCTTTGCCCAGCAAAACGACCTTGACGTCGAACAGGTGCGCGAGATGATCTGCTCCGGCACCGGCTCCACCGGCGCCATGGCCACGCTCGCCCCCAAGGCCCTCGACGGCGACTTCAAGCCCGGCTTCTTGGTCGAGCACTTCCTCAAGGACCTGGGTCTCGCCCTGTCCGTGGCGGAGGAGAAGGAGCTGGCCCTGCCCGGCGCCGATACCGCCTTCACCCTCTACGACATGCTCGAGGCCATCGGCGGCGCCCGCATGGGCACGCAGGCCATCACCCTGCTCTACCAGGAGGAGGCCGACGCCGTTGCCGCCGGTCTGGACTGGTCGCTCTACACCGCCGCCCACGCGCACGACGATGAGTGCGGCTGCGGCTGCGGCCACGACCACGAGGACCATGAGTGCGGCTGCGGTCACGACCACGAGGACGAGCACGAGTGCCAGTGCGGCCACAGCCATGGCGAGGACCACGAGTGCTGCGGCGGCCACGGGCACGGCCACGGTGAAGGCCACGAGTGCCGCTGCGGCGGCCACCACGAGGAGTAGCAGGGCATGCCAGCAGGTTGGTCATTCGCCATCATCGACGTGATGGTCTTTGGTTTTGCCATCTGCATAGGGTTTTGCTCGGTGATGGCTGGGGTAAGCGCATCGTCACCGCAAAGGCGTACTGGCTCTGCAACTTGGGCATGCTCGCGTGCTCGGTGCTGCTCGTGAGCCTCGTCCCCCTGCCGCTCGTGCAGGTGGGGGCCATGGGCGTGCTCGCGGGCGGCATCGCCGGGCTCAAGATGGGCTTTGGCGAGTCCACCGGCCCGTGGAGATGGCTCGATTCGTTCATGAACGTCAATCGCCATCAGCGCAAGGTCGCCGAAAAAGGCACGGGCGAGGCGTACCGCCGTCGTCGCAAGACGGGGGAGGCGGGTCCCGATTTGATCTCCGTGGACAAGAAGGGGCCCTCGAGCTGCTCGTAGCGCTCGGGCGCCTTGGTAATGAAAAGTACATCTTCGGTAAGAAAGACACGAGGTACGAACATGGCAGAAGAATCCGCCGTCGAGCTGACCCCCGAGGAGGCCGCCCGCCTCGCGAGCGTTGAGAACAGCGCCGATGCGCTCTCGGCCCTCATCGACGACCTGTCGAGCTCGAGCCGCCGCACGCGCCAGCTCGCCGCTCGCGTGGTCAACCTGCTCGCCCAGCGCGAGCCCGAGATGCTCGTTCCCTTTATCGAGCAGCTCGTCGATGCCCTGTACCGCCCCGAGGCGCAGACGCGTTGGGAGGTTCTCGACGCCCTGACCCTGCTCGCCCCGGGCAACGCCAAGGAGTGCGGCGCCGCGTACGAGGGCGCCGAGTCCGCCCTGTTCGACGAGATCTCCGCCCCGCTGCGCCTGTCGGCCTTCCGCTTCCTGACGGTGTGGGGCGCCACCGAGCGCCGCCGCTCCGAGAAGGTGTGGCCCCTCGTCGACGAGGCGATCCAGTGCTACCACGGCGACCTCGAGTATCGCGATATGCTCGCGCTGCTCTTCGCGTTTGCCCATGGGCAGATCGCCGGTTCCGTGGCGGCGGAGCTCGCCGGTCGCCTGCAGTTCGATGCCGAGAACGGCAAGGGCAGCTACCTGCGCGTTCGCTCGCGCGAGATCTACGATGCGCTCGTCAAGCGCTTCAAGTTGGACAACCCCCAAAAACGCGTGCGCGCCAAGAAGAGCGATGCGGACGACGAGGACGAGGAGTAGGCCATGACCCACGACGTCGTACTGATTCCCGGTGACGGCATCGGCCCCGAGATCACGAGCGCCATGCGCCGCGTGGTGGAGGCGACGGGCGTCCAGATCAATTGGAACGTGCAGGACGCCGGCGCCGGCGTGATGGGCGAGTACGGAACGCCCCTGCCCGAGCACGTGCTCGAGGCGGTGCGCGCCACCAAGGTGGCCATCAAGGGCCCCATCACCACGCCCGTCGGCACGGGTTTTCGCAGCGTCAACGTCGCCCTGCGCAAGGAGTTCGACCTGTACGCCTGCGTGCGTCCCTGCCTGTCGCAACCCGGCGACGGTTCCCGGTATCGCGACATCGACCTGGTGATCGTGCGCGAGAACACCGAGGACCTGTACGCCGGCATCGAGTTCGATGAGGGTTCTCCTGAGGTCGTCGAGCTGAACAAGTTGGTCGAGGCGTCGGGCCAAAAGCCGTTCGCCGCCGATTCCGCCATCTCGATCAAGCCGATTTCCATCGCCCGGTCCCGCCGTATCGTGAAGTACGCGTTTGAGTACGCCCGCCGCTGCGGTCGCAAGAAGGTCACGTGCGTGCACAAGGCCAACATCATGAAGGCCACGGACGGTCTGTACCTGCGCATTGCGCGCGAGGTCGCCGAGCGGTATCCGGATATCGAGTTCAACGACAAGATCGTGGACGCCACCTGCATGGGTCTTGTGCAGGAGCCGCACGATTTCGACGTGCTCGTGTGCCTGAATCTGTACGGCGACATCGTGAGCGACCTGTGCGCCGGCCTGGTGGGCGGCCTCGGTATGGCACCCGGTGCCAACATCGGTGCGGACGTGGCGATCTTTGAGCCCACGCACGGCAGCGCCCCCGATATCGCGGGCAAGGACATCGCCAACCCCACGGCCGAGATCCTCTCCGCCGCCATGCTGCTCGACCACCTGGGTGAGACGGACGCCGCCGAGCGCATCCGCGCCGCCGTGCGTGCCACGCTCGCCGAGGGCTCGCAGGTGACGGGTGACGTGCAGCGCGCGCTCACCGGCAGCGCCGAGGGCGCCGTGGGGACGCAGGAGTACGCCGACGCCGTCATCTCCCACCTCGCGTAACGCACCTTGGCACCGCATCTCGGGGTTCAATCGCACGTGCCCGCACGCAAGGCGCGGTACCCTCCTCTTTCACCCCGACCTGCGGCACCAATGCGTGTTACGAGGTGTGTGTGCCCTGCTGCGGCGCTTGGCGCTTGGAGTTGGGGCGATGCGTGGGGGAGTTAAGCAAACCTTAAAGGGGATGCGCTGCGCGCCGGCGTATCCTCTTGTTGTTACCAAGGGGCGTCTCGGCCGCATGGCGGTGCACGAGCGCTCAAGAAAGGAGCGGACCGCATGGGTCTGATCATGAAGAAGGATGATTCCGAGGACAACGAGTACATCGATGGCATCGAGGTCATCGGACGCGGTGAGGGCCCGAACGGCGATCCGGAGGACGATATCGAGATGGAGGTCCACGAGGGCCTGACCGCGGAGGACATCTCGGGCAAGACCGCCGCGCGCGATGCGGATCGCGAGACCGAGGCCGACCCCGAGCTGCTCGAAGGCGTGTGCAAGCCTGCAGGGTGCTCAGATGATGCCGCGGGCGCGGATCGCGATGCGCGATCCGACGCGGATGCCGACAAGGGTCCTGTTCGCGACCATTCGGCCGATTCCCCCATCGCTTCGTCCCGTCCCGCCGCCTCGGGCAATCGCCACAAGCTGTATATCGCCATCGCGGTCATCGCCGTGATCGTCGCGGCGGTGCTCGGTTACGTGCTCGGTTCGGGCGGCTTGGGGTCGAAGGGCCTCGACTCCTCCATGATCACTGAGGAGCAGCTCGACACGACGGTCGCCACGTGGACCAAGGACGGGAAGACCAATACCATCAGCGCTCGCCAGGCCATCGAGAGCCAGTACAGCCTCGACAGCGTGAAGGGCGACGACGACACGTACCCCGCCCCGTCCGCCGAGATGATTGTCGCCTACGCGCGCAACCAGATCCTGCTCGCCGAGGCGAAAGAGCAGGGGATCACGGTGGACGACGATGAGCTCGCCACCGCTGCCGAGGAGACGCTGGGCACCTCGGACTTCGAGGTGATCGCCGACAAGTACCAGGTGAGCGAGGATCAGGCCAAGGATATCGTGCGCGAGCAGGTGATCATCCAGAAGTTCTACCAGACCGTGGTGGAGGACGCGCCGACCGTCCCCGTGGCGCCCGAGGAGCCCGAGAACGGCGACAGCTCGACGACCTCCGCTGCGTACGCTGCCTACATCATCGACCTTGCCGGCGATGAGTGGGATGAGGAGGCCGGCACGTGGGCGAGTGAGGACGGCGCGTATGCGTCCGCGCTCTCCGGCGAGGAGTTCACGGCCGATTCCGCCTCGTATGCCCAGGCGCAAAAGGCCTACGCGGTCGCCTCTCAGGAGTATGCGACCAAGGCGTCGAGCGCAAGCCAGGATTGGACCGCCTACGTCAACGAGCTCTTTGCCAAGGCCGATCTCACGGTGTACGGCCTGTACGCGTAGCGCGTTGTTCGGGCTGGTATCAACGCCGTCAAGCTGCGGGAGTATGTTCCGACTGCTCGAAAGGTGACTTGAGGTTCTGGGCGATCGACCGATTCTTTGCGCGCCCGTCGCGCCGCTCGCGAGTTTTGCGCGGGCGGTCGACGGGCGTCTTGCTATGCTGGAAGCGTGATCGAGTGCCAATGCGCGCCCGCGCGCGGAAGAAAGGACGACTCATGGAAACGACGTTTGAGAAGATGGCAGAGCACTGCAAGCCCACGGTCGAGCATCCGCTCGCCATCGTGCTGGGCAGCGGCCTGGGTGCCCTCGCCGAGCGCGTGCGTGCGGTGCGCCATATTCCGTATAGCGACATTGAGGGCTTCCCGGCCGAGGCGATTCCCGTTGCGGGCCACCGGTACGAGGTGCTCGTGGGCGAGATCGACGACGTGCCCGTGGTGGTGTATCCCGGCCGCATCCATATGTATCAGGGCTACGACGCCCTTGAGGTCACCTCGCTCGTGCGTCATGCGCATAAGCTGGGTTGCCGCAGCATCATGCTGAGCTGCGCCTCGGGCGCCGTGCGCGACGTCGAGCCCGGCACGGTGGGCCTTATCACCGACCAGGTCAACCTGACGGGCCGTAATCCCCTGGCAAGTGCCGAGGGCACTGCCGCCGCGGAGCTCGAGGTGCCGTTCGTCCCCATGGCGGGCGCGTATTCCAGCTACCTGTCCGACCTCGCGCGCGACGCCGCGGCCGAGGTGGGCGTCGAACTTGCCGAGGGCACCTACGTTGGCTTGCTTGGTCCCACGTACGAGACGGCTGCCGAGATTTGCATGCTGGCGAGCTTTGAGGCGGACTACGTGGGCATGTCCACGGTGTGCGAGACCATCATGGCGCGCGCCCTGGGCATGGAGGTCCTGGGCCTTACGCTCGTGACCAACAAGGCCGGTCGTGCCGATAACAACCATGCCGAGGTCCTCGAGGCCGCGAACGCCGCAGCCGAGGCCACGCAGAACATCGCGCTGGGTGTGGTCCGTCGTTTGGCTCAGTCCGCATAATTTTTCTGCTGGGCCGTGTTGGGCACTTGCGCACGGGCGGGTTTCCACGTACACTAGTCAATCGTCGGTGCGCATATGGTTGCGCGCAGCCCATGGAACCGCCAGCGTAGCTCAGTTGGCAGAGCACCGCTCTCGTAAAGCGGGGGTCACCGGTTCGAGCCCGGTCGCTGGCTCCATCGAAATCAGCAGGTCAGATGCCTCGTGCGTCTGGCCTGTTTTTGTATGCGTACAAGTCATCGGTGCTGGGCGAAATGCTAAAGCGCGTTTTCGAATTGATTCTGTGGTTGATGATGAAAAAATCCCTTAAAGTAAATTGCTATATCTGCTGCAACAATAAGTGCGCGGTGGGATGGCTGTAAAACCACAGGTGTCGGAAGAGCGTAGAAGACGGAAAGATGCATCAAAAGTTATGACATTTTACTTCAAGGGATTCATTCAGTATCAGGTCTCACGAACACCATCGAGCCTGCCCCTCGTAACTATGTCTTGTGCTTTTGCGGCGCAGGTCCAACAATCTTGCCTAGATGGCAACGCCTTTTGAGGGGAGCATGCAGTGGGGTTTGGGCACGTCGACTACATCGTTACGTCCAGGCGGATCTTTACGAGCGCGGTGGGTGATGACGCGGCTCGCTCCCTGGCGTTTGCCGTTGCGGGCGATCGCATCGAGCTCATAGGAGCGCCCGCAGACCTCATCGCCGCGTGTCCACCCGACACGCCGGTCCTCGACTTCGGCGATGCCTTCATTTGCCCTGGCTTTCACGACGCCCACTTGCACTTCTTTCATACCGCGCTTGGCGCATCCCCGTACCTGCTCATGCACATGGGTGAAAGCGAGGCCGAACTTGTGGAGCGAACCGTCGAGTTCGCGAAGAATCTGCCGGAACACGCCTGGGTGGTCACCCAGGGCTGGCGTGATTACCGCTGGGACCCGCCCGTGCCGCCCACCAAGCGCTCGCTCGATGAGGCGTTCCCCGACCGCCCCTGCGTGATGTACTCCGGGGATGGTCACACGCTGTGGATGAACACGCGCGCCCTCGACGCCCTCGGCGTCACGCGTGATTCCGTGCCCCCGCAGGGCGGTAGCTACGACAAGGATGAGAACGGTGAGCTCACGGGCATCATTCGCGAGGCCGCGGCGATGGAGCTTCTTCCGCGCTGCCTGGAGTGGCTCACCGAGGAGGACATCGCCCGCGCCTATGAGGACCAGATGGTCCGCATGGCGGAGCAGGGCATCACCTCGATCTGCGACATGGCCCTCATGCCGCATCCCGGCTGCGATTTCATCCGCGACGACGTGTACGAGAAGCTCTCGCGCGAGGGCAAGCTCACTTTGCGCGTGCACATGTATCCCACGCTACTGGACGACCAGTCGCGTCTGGAAGACCTGCAGGATCGTTATGCGGGCGACGAGTTCCCGCTGCTGCGTGCTCCTGGTTTCAAGCAGTTTTTCGATGGCGTGAGCAGCCAGCATACCGCGTGGCTGACCGAGCCGTACGCGAACGCGCGCTTCGACGGCGACTGCGGGCGCCCCACGGTGCCGGCGGACCGTATGCGCGAGCTAGTGCTGGCGGCCGCCGAGCGCGGGCATTCCGTGCGCATCCACACCATCGGCGACCGCGCCATCCACGAGGCGCTCGACATCTTTGAAGAGGCGCTGGCTTGGTACGGTGCTCCTATGCAGGGCCGTAACACGTTGGAGCACCTAGAGAACCTGCTGCCCGATGATATCGACCGCCTGGCAGATTTTGGCGTGCTGGCAAGCTCGCAACCTGGGCACATCACCCTCGACCCGGGTGGCCCCGAGCGCGACCTCGGCCCCGAACGCAGCCGCATCATGTGGCCATTCGCGACGTACGCAGCGCGTGGCGTTGAGCAAGCTTTTGGCACTGATTCACCCATCACGGCCGTGACCAGCATGGATGTGCTCTATTGTGCCGTTAAGCGTCAGGATCCGTTCGCCCATGAACCTTCGGGCGGCTGGCTGCCGAGCGAGCGCATCAGTGCCGCAGACGCGCTGCACATCTACACTGCAGGCAGCGCCGCGGCGGTGGGCCGCGAGCACGAGCTCGGTCAAATTGCGCCCGGCTACCTGGCTGACTTTGTTGTGCTCGACCGCGACATCACCGCGTGCGATCCGGAGGAGATCCAATCTGCGCAGGTGCTTGTCACCTACGTGGGTGGTCAACGGGTCTACGAGCGGTAAGGGTTGCCAAGGTGTTCTGTATGGATTGTCCATGCTCATGAACGGTTAGCTAGCGGTGGGCAACTGGGGTTCATCGGCAAGATGCACGCCTTTGCGGACATCCACGTCCCGTTTCCGGACATTTGCGGACAATGTCCGGAAACGGGGTCAAAATGTCCTAAAACGCCTTCAGACGTCCGGAAAGCATTCGATGCTCGATCGCGTCTCTGCGATACCCAATGAGCGCTCAGGAAATCTAAGTGTCAAGTTATAAGATTTTTTGAAGTGACGTTGTATAAGTCCACGTGGCTGGGTACTATTCATCGCGTACACAAACCGCATGGGCCTCGGTGTGGAACCAAGGTGCCAGCAAAGGAGGAGACGAACATGTCTTTGAAGCCGCTTGCAGATCGCGTTCTGATCAAGCCCGACGCTGCTGAGCAAAAGACCGCTTCTGGTCTGTACATCGCCAGCAACGCCCAGGAGAAGCCGCAGCGCGGCACCGTTGTCGCCGTGGGCGCCGGCAAGCTCAACGACAAGGGCGAGCGCCTGCCGCTCGACGTTCACGAGGGCGATGTTGTCATCTACGGCAAGTTCGGTGGCAACGAGATCAAGGTCGACGGTGAGGACTACCTTCTCATGCGCGCCGACGACATCTACGCCGTCGTCGAGTAGCATCTCCGGACCTCAATTTAGTGCCTGTCCCTAAATTGAGGTGTGGTACTCGTTCTCGCCGCTGCGGTGCGCGACTCAGCCGCAGACGGCATGCAATTTCACCCATTTGGAGGATTGAACAATGGCAAAGAACATCACGTTCGACACCGACGCCCGCGCCAAGCTCGCCAAGGGTGTCAACACCCTGGCCGACGCCGTCACCGTCACCATGGGCCCCAAGGGCCGTTATGTGGCGCTGCAGCGCTCCTTCGGCGCTCCCACCATCACCAACGACGGCGTCTCCGTCGCCAAGGAGATCGAGCTCGAGGATAACATCGAGAACATGGGTGCTCAGCTGGTGAAGGAGGTCGCCACCAAGACCAACGACACCGTGGGTGACGGCACCACCACCGCGACGCTGCTGGCTCAGGCTATCGTGAACGACGGCCTCAAGAACGTTGCCGCTGGCGCAAACCCGCTCGCCATCCGTCGTGGTATCGACAAGGCCGTCAACGCCGCCGTCGCCGAGATGAAGGTCCTCGCCAAGCCGGTCGAGACCAAGGAGCAGATCGCGTCCGTCGGCACCATTTCCGCCGGCGACCCCGAGGTCGGCGCCAAGATCGCCGACGCTATGGACGTTGTGGGCAAGGACGGCGTCATCACCGTCGAGGACTCCCAGACCTTCGATATCACCATCGACACCGTCGAGGGCATGCAGTTCGATAAGGGCTACGTCTCCGCGTATTTCGTCACGGACAACGACCGCATGGAGGCCGTGATGAAGGATCCCTACATCCTCATCACCGACCAGAAGATTTCCAATGTCCAGGACATCATGCCCGTGCTCGAGGCCGTCTCCCGCGCTGGCAAGGGCCTGCTCATCATCGCCGAGGACATCGACGGCGAGGCTCTGCCGACGCTCGTCCTGAACAAGATCCGTGGTGCTCTCAACGTCTGCGCCGTGAAGGCTCCTGGTTACGGTGACCGCCGCAAGCGCATGCTCGAGGACATCGCCGTCCTCACCGGTGGCCAGGCCGCTCTCGATGAGCTCGGCATCAAGGTCGCCGATATCACCGCCGATATGCTCGGTACTGCCAAGAGCGTGACTATCACCAAGGACAACACCACCATCGTTGACGGCGCCGGCTCCAAGGACGCCATCGCCGACCGCGTGGCCGCCATCAAGGGCGAGATGGAGCACACCGATTCCGAGTTCGACCGCGAGAAGCTCCAGGAGCGCCTCGCAAAGCTCTCCGGCGGCGTTGCCGTCATCAAGGTCGGTGCCGCTACCGAGACCGAGCTCAAGGAGATCAAGCACCGCGTCGAGGACGCCCTGCAGGCCACCCGCGCGGCCGTTGAGGAGGGCATCGTCGCTGGCGGCGGTGTCGCCTTCATGGACGCCCTGCCCGCGCTCGAGGGTCTCGAGGTCTCCGATCCCGAGGAGCAGATCGGTATCGACATCATCAAGAAGGCGCTCACCGCTCCGGTGGCTACCATCGCCAAGAACGCTGGTTACGAGGGCGCCGTCATCGTGGACAAGGTCTCCGAGCTCCCCGCGGGCGAGGGCCTGAACTCCGCCAACGGCGAGTGGGGCAACATGATCGACATGGGCGTGCTCGACCCGGTCAAGGTCACCCGCACCACTCTGCAGAACGCTGCCTCCGTGGCGAGCCTCATTCTCATCACCGAGGCCACCGTCACCGACGTGCCGAAGAACACCCAGCTCGAGGACGCCATCGCGGCTGCCACCGCGGGTGCCCAGGGCGGCGGCATGTACTAAGCCGTAAGGCTGGGCATTTCCCGCAAGGGCTAGGCGTTTCCCGTAGGGGTTGGGCGCCCGCCGTAAGGGCTGGATGCCTGCCGTAGGGGTTGGGTGCCCGCCGTAAGGGCTGGGCGTTTCATTTGAAGTCCCCCGGCGATTCCTCGCGCTTCCGCAGTTTGGAAGTAGCGCAGGGATTCGCCGGGGGACTTCTGCGTTTGCTGGGGGGATGTCGTCGGAGGTGCCTACTGCCACCGCCGTAGCCCTCGGCGAGGCGCCCAATCTTCCATGCACTTTGAAATCCTCGATGCACTTGGGAGCCATCTTTTACAGCGAAAATGGTTCACAGGTGCACCGAGTTTTGAGAAGTGCATCGGACTTCGGGAGGTGCACCGAGTTTTAGGAAGTGCATTGAGTGCCATGAGTTTTGCTCGCCTTGGCCTGCCATCTAAATTCGCTCGACCTGCCCCCTGGATTCAAAAGAACTCAATGTTCCGAGGGGCCAAAGCTTCGGATGCCTCGTGCTGCGCGTCCCTGCGTGTCGTACAATACTGAGCAATTGCGCGCGGGCGAGTTGATCCGTCCGCCGCGCGCGGATTAACACTTGGCGCAAGGGGAATCGCATGGCTCAGCAGCGCGACATGTTTGACGACATCATCGACATCAGCAAGGGCATCGATGCCCTCAAGAATCCCTTTGGCGGCATCACCGACGCTCTGCTCGGCACGGTTGACGAATCCAAGCCGCATTGGAATCCCGCCGATTACAAGGAGCGCCCGCGCGTCAACTGCATTCCGTGCCTAGCCTGCAAGTCGGACAAGAGCACGTGCCGTGCCTGCCAGGACGTGTGCCCGGTCGATGCCATCGAGATCGAGGACGGTGCCATCGACGTGCTCGACAGCTGCCGCAAGTGCGGCCTGTGCGTGGCATCGTGTCCCACGGAGGCGTTCGTGAGTCCGCGCCTGCAGCCCAAAAAGCTTTACGACGCCGTTGCCCGCGCGGCCACAGCGCACGAGACGGCCTACGTGACCTGCACGCGCGCCCTCAAGCGCATCCCGCGCGAGAACGAGGTCGTGGTGGCATGCGTGGGCGATATCACGCGCGAGACCTGGTTCTCCATCCTCACGGACTTCCCCAACGTGAGCGTCTACCTGCCGCTCGACATCTGCACCGCCTGCCGTAACGCCGCGGGCGAGGAGATGCTCGGCGAGGCGATCGCCGAGGCGGAGGAATGGGCCGGTCGCGGCATGGGTCTCGAGGTCGAGGCGCGTGACCTGGTGTGCAACAAGCGCCGCGAGTACGAGCGCAAGGAGTTCGTCGACAACATCGTGCGCCAGACGGGTCTGACGGTGTCCAAGCTCACGCCGGCGACCGCTGCCGTGGCGACCGTGACGCAGCGCATCCGCGAGCACACGAGCCGCGTGAGCGCGCTGGAGAGGACCCTCAACGCCGCGTGCGGCACCACCACGCAAAAACGCCGTCGCGTCCTCACCCAGGGGCGCCAGCTCATGCTCTCGACGCTGCAGCAACATCCCGACTTGGCCGAGAACGTGCGCGTGCAGCTTCCCGAATGCGACCACGACAAGTGCACCATGTGCGGCGATTGCGTCGCGGCGTGCCCGGTGTTCGCATGCGACCTGACTGCCAATGGGAAGTTCACCGTGGAGCCAACGTACTGCATCGGTTGCGGCCTGTGCGCCGAGGTGTGCGGCGACCGTGCGCTTAAGATGCTCGAGCGCGACGGTGCCGACCTGGTCGTGCCCGATCCCGAGGCCGAGCGCAAGGCCAAGCTCGCCGCCGAGGCCAAGGCCGAATATGCCGAGGCCAAGGCCGAGGTCAAGCAAAAGCTCGGCAAGGCGCTTGACCAGATTGAAAAGCTCGGCGACTAGGATTTGAGATTCGAGCTTGCGAGCTAGTATGGGTCTCGAATTCAGCTTAACGGGTTTCGAACTCTGAACTCGTCTTCGGGCCGAAGGTGGGGCAAAGTCGACTCAAAAGTGGGCCTTTCACTGTAATTGTCCAACATGGGAGGGGTTAAGAAATAAAATGTGTGGGGTTTAATTGCACGTCCCCGAGTAGACGCGGTTTGACCGCAATATTTATCAGGCGTTTCTTTTGTAAAAGCGTGCCTATACTCGACGATCAAAAATAAACCCCACACATTTTCAATGCGTCTTCATGTTTAGCGCTCAGAGGCCGGACGCGATGCCCCTTGTTTGGCCCCCGGCGGTCCGGACGCGACCTTTTGTTTGGCCTAAACGGCTTTTTGTTTGACCCCCAACGGACTATTTCAACTTTATTGTAGTGACGAGGAGGGGCCTCCTCGCGATGCCGTTCTGCGTTTCCGTTGCCTCGGTCCGCCGGGTGTGAGCTTTGTTTGCCGTTATCGGTCTATAATGACAAAGTTTATGTATACGAATGCGCGTGTGCGCTTGGAAAATGAAGGAACCCCATGGCGCTTTCCATTGGAATCGTCGGATTGCCCAACGTGGGCAAGTCCACGCTGTTCACTGCACTCACCAAAAAGGGCGGACTCGCCGCCAACTACCCGTTCGCCACGATCGACCCCAACGTGGGTATCGTTGACGTTCCCGACGACCGTCTCCAGGCGCTCGCCGACATCGTGCACCCGGGCCGCATCGTGCCCGCCACGGTTGAGTTCGTCGACATCGCGGGCCTGGTCAAGGGTGCCGCCGCCGAGGGCGCCGGCCTGGGAAATCAGTTCCTCGCCAACATCCGCGAGTGCGACGCCATCTGCCAGGTGGTCCGCTACTTCAAGGATCCGGACGTCATGCGCGAGGTCAACCACACCGGCGCGTTCGTCGACCCGGCGAGCGACGCCGAGACCATCATGACCGAGCTCATCTTGGCCGACATCCAAACGCTTGAAAAGCAACTGCCCAAGCTCGAGAAGGAGGCCAAACGCGACAAGGAGCTCATGCCCAAGCTCGAGATTGCCAAGCGCCTGGTCGCGTGGTTGAACGAGGGCAACCGCGCCATCACGCTCGAGATGACCGACGAGGAGCGCGCCGCCGCAAAGGGGCTGTTCCTGCTCACCATGAAGCCCATGCTCTACGTCGCGAACGTGGACGAGGACATGCTCGCCGAGGACCTCGATCCCATCGACGGCGTCAAGCCCATTCCCATTTGCGCGAAGGTCGAGGCCGAGCTTTCCGAGCTCGACCCCGAGGAGGCCCAGATGTTCCTTGCCGACCTGGGCCTGGAGCGCTCCGGTCTCGAGGTGCTCGCTCAGGCTGCCTACAAGCTGCTGGGTCTGCAGAGCTTCTTTACCGCGGGCGAGATGGAGGTCAAGGCCTGGACCGTGCGCCAGGGAGCCACGGCTCCGCAGGCGGCCGGCGTGATCCACACCGACTTCGAGCGTGGATTCATCAAGGCCGAGACGATCGCGTACGACGATTACGTTGAGCTTGGCGGCGAGAAGGGCGCCAAGGAGGCGGGACGTCTGCGCATGGAGGGTAAGGACTACGTCATGCAGGACGGCGATGTGGTGCATTTCCGCTTCAACGTGTAGCAAAAGGGGTATGTGATGTTCTCGTTTGGTAAGCAAAACGGCGTCAAGGCCGCGTTGGCCCTGGTGCTCTCGTTTATCCCGCTCGTCGCGGTTTTCATGGTCTTTCCGCAGCTGGGCGATCAGGTGCCCATGAAGGTGAGCTCCGCGGGCGAGGTGCTGCGCTGGGGCTCTAAATGGGAGCTCGTCTTGCTCCCCGGTCTTGGCCTGCTGGTGTCTGCCGCCACGATCGTCGTGGGTTTGCGGAACGCGAAGAGCTATCGCGACGATGCGAATCTCGCCGCCTTGACGTTCCAGCGCGCCGCCCGCAGCGCCTTGGTCCAAAGCGTGGTCTTTGTCATCGCGACCGCGATTATCCTGTACGGCGTTTTTTCCGGCACGGGGATCGGCATATAGCTCGATCGCAGTGCATGGCACTCAAACGGCCCCAATGACGGCTCGCTCCGTTGTTGGGGCCGCTTGCGTATCGCGGGTGCTTAAAGATGTTGCCGCCTTGGGGACGGAGGCCGTTTGCCGTTCGGCTTCGGAAGCCGCTTGCCATTTGGGCGCCGGGGCTGCCCGCTTGAGGCGCCGGAAGCCATCTCACTTCGGCGTCGCCCGTCGTCTGCCGTATGGATGCCCGATGCCGCCCAGCGCACGCGATCCTGCGGTTTCCCGCTGAGCGATGATCGGTGGCCGCCCGTCATGTGGCGCCGGGGCTGTCCGCCGCCTGGGCGTATGAGGTTACCCGCCATGTGTGCGCGGGAGCGCCCCGCCGCTCGCGATGAATGGCGTGATAAAACGCTTCAAGCTGCATTAATCTGCTCATTGGCACCCCATATAGGGGCGAAACCCGTTACAATTTTGCCCTAGGTATGCGCCGTGGCCGCGCCTTTTGCGGGGCCATGCACTGTTGGGGGAGATATGGAAGGGAAGCCAATGTTCTCTCTGCACAAGACGAGGGGTGGCGTGCATCCGCCCCAGTGCAAGGACATGCGGGATTTTGCCTGCACGTCCATCACGTCGCCCGAGCGAGTGCTCATTCCGCTGAACATGCACATCGGCGCGCCGGCGAGTCCGGTGGTGAGCGAGGGCGACCATGTATATGTCGGTACGCTGATCGGTCAGGTTGAGGGGCTTGGCTCGCCGATCCACGCGAGCATTTCCGGCACGGTCGCCAAGGTGGCGACCGAGCAGCTGCCCACGGGCGCCACCGCACCCGTGGTGGAGATCGTCTCCGACGGCAAGATGGAGGCCGACCCCGCGCTCAAGGCGCCCGAGTACACCACCAAGGAGGAGTTTATCTCCTGCGTGCGCGATTCCGGCATGGTGGGCCTGGGCGGTGCCTCGTTCCCCACGTGGTTCAAGATGCGCGCCCCCGAGGGCAAGAGCTTCGAATTCCTCGTGGTTAACGGCATGGAGTGCGAGCCCTACATCACGAGTGACTACCGCCAGATGATGGAGCACACCGAGCGTGTGATCGACGGCGTGTTCCGCACCATCGAGGCGCTCGAGATTCCCGCCGCCGTCATCGGCGTCGAGGACAACAAGCCCGAGGCCATCCTCGAGCTCCAGCGCGTGGTCAAGGAGAAGGGTCGCGAGGACCGCATCGAGGTCATGTCGATTCCCACCAAGTACCCGGCGGGTGGCGAGAAGGTGCTCATCAAGGCTACGACCGGCCGCGACGTACCCGCAGGCGGCCTGCCCATCGACGTGGGCTGCCTGGTGGTCAACGTCACCACCATCTCGCGCGTCGAGCAGTACTTTCGCTACGGCATGCCCCTCACCTGCAAGACCGTCACGGTCACGGGCGACTGCATCGCCAAGCCGGGCAACTATCGCATCCCCATCGGCATGAGCGTCCGCGACGTCATAGAGGCCACGGGCGGTATAGTCAAGGAGCCCAGGAAGATCATCATGGGCGGGCCGATGATGGGTCGCACCATCACCGACATCGACTGCCCGATCATCAAGGCGAACAACGCCATCGTCGTCCTGCACGACGCCGCCGTCCTGCCGGACGAGACCGCCTGCATCCGCTGCGGTCGCTGCGTGCGCGCCTGCCCGTTGTCGCTGTCGCCCTTCGCGCTTGACGGCGCCTCCCGCAGCCACGATGTGGTTGCGCTCGACGAGTTTGCCGTCATGAACTGCATGGAGTGCGGCTCCTGCGCGTACGTGTGCCCGGCGCACCGTCGCATTACCGCGGCAATCCGCGAGGGCAAGGCCGTCTACCGCGGTGAGGTTGCGCGTTTGACCGCCCCGGCAAAGCCCGCCGCCCCGGCCCCGTCCGAGAAGAAGGAGGCGTAGACCATGAACCTCATCAACGAGGCGTCGCCTCATTTCCACGGCAAGGGCTCCACGCAGTGGATTATGGGCATGGTGTGCCTGTCCTTGCTGCCCACGCTCGTGGCGTCTGTGTTCCTGTACGGCCTGGGCGCGCCGCTGCTCGTGCTCGTGTGCGTCGCCACCGCGCTCGTGACCGAGCACGTGTGCTGCAAGCTCATGCACCGTGAGAGCACCGCGGGCGACCTGTCCTGCGTGGTCACCGCCATGCTGTTCGCCTTCACCCTGCCTGCCGACTGCGGGTATTTCCCGGCCATCCTGGGCACCGTGTTCGCTGTTGCCGTGGTCAAGATGCTGTTCGGCGGCATCGGCTGCAACTTCGCCAACCCGGCTGTCGCTGGCCGCGTGTTTATCATGCTGGCCATGCCCATCGCCCTGGGTGCGTACCCGGACGTCATGGGCACCCCGCTCGACGCCATCACCGGCGCCACGCCGCTCGCCATGAACGCCGCGGGTGCCGAGCCCTACAGCTACATGGACATGATGTTCGGCCTGCACGCCGGCGCGCTCGGCGAGACCTGCATCATCACGCTGCTCGCGGGATATGTGTTCCTGCTCGTCCTGCGCGTCGTTGACGCCTGGGCCACCGTGCCGTTCATCGCCACCGTCGCCGTCATCACCGGCATTGCCGGTCAGGACGCGCTGTACCAGGTGCTTTCCGGCGGTCTGGCCCTCGGTGCCTTCTACATGGCCACCGACTACACCACCACGCCCATGACGCCGAAGGGCAAGATCATCTTCGGCATCGGCTGCGGCGTCATCACCGCGCTCGTGCGCCTGTTCGCCGCCGCCCCCGAGGGCGTGGCGTTCTCCATCCTGTTCATGAACATGTTCACCCCGCTGATCGACCGCTACACGCGTCCTCAGCCTGCTGGAGGTGTGAAGCATGCCCTCGTCTAACAAGTGCACGATGGCTCGCCGTCGCAACGGCGCCATCTTCTCCGCATGCGCGGTCCTCATCCTCGCCCTGCTGTGCGCGGGCGTGACCGCCGGCGTCCACTACGGCCTCGGCGACGCGTTCGCCGCCTCCGACGCCGCGCTCGACGAGGCCAAGGGCGGCGCCCAGCGCAAGCTGCTGTTCCCCGATGCCACCTCGTTCGAGGCCCAGTCCGCGCCCGCGGTCGAGGGTCTCAACTCCGTGTACAAGGCCGACACGGGCGCGTGGGTCTTCGACGTGACCTCCGCTCAGGGCTACCACGGCGACGTCGAGCTCATGGTCGGCATCAATGCCGACGGCACCGTGGCGGGCCTGCAGGTCGTGGCCGAGAACGAGACCGACGGCATCGGCACCAACGCGCTGACCGAGGAGTACTTCGGCGGCTTTGCCGGCACTGCCGCCGCCGGTGAACTTACGGTCGACGAGGCCGGCGCGGGTCAGACCCACGTCGATGCCGTCTCCGGCGCCACCTTTACCTCGCGCGCCGTGGTCGACTGCCTGAACATCGCCTTTGCCGCCTACGCCCAGATGGGAGGCAACTAATGGCTCTGAACGAGAATATCGTGCGCGAGCAGGACGCTCGCATTTCCAAGATGGTCCACACGCCTACGTTCCTGGTTGTTGCCGGAGCCCTGCCGGGGCTTTTTGTGGCGACTTCGTTTGAGAACGGCCTGATGATTGGCCTGGTCACCGCTGCGGCGATCGTGGTCATGGCCTCGCTTGCGCCGCTCTTGCGCTGCTTTACGAGCATGTGGTCGCGCGTTCCGGTCATGCTCATGGTGAGTGTGACCGTGGCGACGCTGCTCGGGTTCGCTGTCCGCGTGGCCAACCCCGTGGTGTTCGAGTCCCTTGGCATCTACTTGCCGCTTGTTGCGGTGAATGCCCTTGTGGTGGCGTGGATCGCGGGCGATGGCCTGACGGTTGCCCCGGCCAAGACGCCGCTTATGACCGCGATGTTCGCCGCGGCCATGGTGCTGGCGGCGCTTACGTTCGTCGGGTTTATCAACGGCATGCTCACCACCGGTCAGGTCTTCGGCTTCACCATGGGCGAGCTGGCCGCCTCGCCAATCGCCGCCTTCGGCAAGCCCGCGGGTTCGCTTCTGGTGCTGACGCTCGTCGCCGTGTTCGTCCAGTCCGTCGAGCAGGCGTGCGCCAAGGGCGCCGCCGCCGACGAGGATTCCCTTAAGGGAGGTGAGCGCTCATGACGTTCCTCAACGCGCTGTTTACCGCCGCTCTCGATAACAATCTGGTGTTCGCGCAGCTCATCGGCATGGTGTCGGTGGTTTTGGTGGCTGGTCGCCCGCAGGATTCCTTCCGCTTTGGCGCCATGATCGCCGTTGCCACCGCCGTTGCCGGTGCTCTGGGCTGGCCCCTGTACACGCAGCTCATGCAGCCCTGGGGTGTCGCGTATCTGGCGCCGCTCGCGTACGTGCTGGCGAGCTGGGCCGTCATCGTGGTCGTTGCCACGATCCTCGGCGCGGGCAAGTCCGTTGCCGAGCGTGAGCGCCTGTTGCGCGCATGCCCGGTCATCGCCTGCAACGCCGCTGTTCTGGCCGTCTCTTTGGGCAACGCCGCTGCCGCCGAGACCATGACCTGGGATGCCGCTCTTGGCAGCTCGTTTGGTGCCGGCCTGGGCGTGTTCCTTGCCGTGGTGCTGTTCGCCTTCGTGCGCGACCGCATCGACGAGCGCCTGGTGCCCGCCGCTCTGCGCGGTCTGCCCATCACGCTCGTGACCGCGTCACTCATGGCTCTGGCCTTTACCGGTGTTGCCGGTATCGCCGGCGGCCTGTTCGTGTAAGGGGGTTTGCGTGATGTTCGAATCCGTGTTCTACACCGTCGCCCCGATGCTCGTCGTGGGCGCCGTCGCAGTTCCCGTCGCACTCGTTTTGTCCGTGTGCGCCGGCGTCCACAAGTACGCCGAGTGGCGCGAGTACAAGGCCGCCCGTGCCGCCGAGGCCGAAGCCGATCTTGAGGTGGGCGCCGCTGTCGAGGTGGCCGACGCCGCCGAGTAGCTTGCCACAGACTGCCAATAGCTTTTCTTTTCGGAGGGCGTGGGCGTTTTTGCCCATGCCCTCCATTGCTATGATTGCGGTGCGTTGATTAAGTTGGCGGAAAAGAAATGGAGGATATGAACGGCTGAATCGTTCATATCCTCCATCTAAATGGCGGTTCATTGGCTCCTATGGAGGATATGAACGAAGTGACCGTTCATATCCTCCCGAAGTGAAGCCCGTCACGATGCGCACGAAACCCGGCACACGGGCGCCGCGCCACGGGTCCCTTTACGGCATGATGCTGTTGGCGCCGTCCATGATGACGCTCTGGCCGGAGAAGTAGCAGGAATCCGGGCCGGCGAGGAACGCGACGACCGGGGCGATGTCCATCTCGGGGTCGCCAAAGCGCTTCATGGGGTTGAGATTCACCTGCTTGGCGAGGCACAGCGCGATGCCCTTGCCAATGCCCTGGCCGGCGCCGGTAACGACGGCAACTTTCTCGTTCAGCTGCTTCATGGCGATCCTCTTTTCTGCTCGCGCTCTATAGGTGTGTGCGTGCTGCGGCGCGCACACTCGACAGTCCACCAGTGTAAATGCGGCGCATCCGTTCCGTGAACGAACCGCCCCTCAGACGGGATGGACGGCGGAGCGTTATTCCGCAATCGGTTTGTCAAGCACGCGCTTTTGGGATTCTTCTCCCTGAAATTCGGTAGCGCCGAGGGCGGCATGCGGTTTTCCAGCGAGAGAGCATGGCCCGGAAACGTCACGACCGGAGAGCCCTGACCAGTGGAGTGGCCCGGTAGGAGGGGTTGCGATCTGAGACCATCCTTGGGACGCGCTCCCAGCATGTCACCCGGAAGGGGCTCCGCCGCTCTGCGGAGCCCTGCCATGTGTTGAGACGTGGGAGTGGGCGCGCAAACGCGCGGCGGCAAAGGGGTGATGGTACCCTGTATCCGTTGAATCTTTTGACTGAGGAGGCGCGCGTGGCGGACCAGCGGAGTTTGTTTGGCGAAATGGCGGCGGAGGAAACCAGGAGCGTCAAGGGCGCCCAGCCTGTCGAGGCGGCGGCTGAGACCTCGGACGCCCGTGCCCAGGCGGCCGCGCGCGCGGCGGAGCTTCGCCACCTGCTCGATTACCACGCGTACCGCTACTACGCGCTCGACGCCCCCGAGATCTCGGATGCGGCGTTCGACAAGCTGCTCATCGAGCTCCAGCAGATCGAGGCGGCACACCCCGAGCTCGTGACGCCGGATTCCTACACCCAGCGCGTGGGCGGTTACGTGTCCGAGCAGTTCGCGCCCGTCACGCACATGGCGCGCATGTACTCCATGGACGACGCCATGAACCTCGAGGAACTGGACGAGTGGCTCGCCCGCACGGAGGACGCCCTGGGTGCGGGGCACGTCGCCTACACCTGCGAGCTCAAGATCGACGGCCTGGGCGTGGCGATCACGTACCAGAACGGGGCCTTTGTGCGCGCGGCGACGCGCGGCGACGGCACCACGGGCGAGGACGTCTCGCTCAACGTGCGCACCATCAAGGATGTGCCCATGCACCTCTCCGAGGCCGCGCTTGCGCACATGGGCGCCGACCGCTCCGCGCCCATCGAGGTCCGCGGCGAGGTCTACATGCCCAAGGGCAGCTTTGCGCGCCTGAACGCCGAGGCCGACGCCGAGGGCCGCGAGCCGTTCGCCAACCCGCGCAACGCCGCCGCGGGCAGCCTTCGCCAAAAGGATCCCAAGGTCACGGCGTCGCGCCATCTGGCGACCTTTATCTACGCGATTGCCGACACCGCTCCGCTGCGCGTGGATTCCCAGCACGCCTTCCTTGATTGGCTGCGCAGCGCGGGGTTTTCCGTCAACGGGTCCGTCGCCCGCTGCACCTCTCCCGCCGAGGTCCACGCCTTTTGCGCCGACGCGCTGGCGCACCGCGGCGACCTGGATTACGACATCGACGGCGTGGTGGTGAAGGTCGACAGCTTCGATCAGCAGGGCGACCTGGGATTTACCGCTCGCGCGCCGCGTTGGGCCATCGCCTTCAAGTTCCCGCCGGAGGAGAAGACGACCGTTCTGCGCGAGATTCGCATCCAGGTGGGGCGCACCGGCGTGCTCACCCCAGTCGCCGAGTTCGACCCCGTCACGGTGGCAGGCTCGATCATCGCCCGCGCGACCCTGCACAACCTCGACGAGATCCGCCGCAAGGACGTGCGCCCGGGCGACACCATCATCGTGCACAAGGCGGGAGATGTGATCCCCGAGGTCGTGGGGCCCGTCTTGGACAAGCGTCCCGAGGGCACCGCTGAGTGGGACATGCCGGCGACGTGCCCCGCGTGCGGAAGCCCGGTGGTGCACGAGGACGGCGAGGTCGCGTACCGTTGCGTGTCGCTCGACTGCCCCGCCCAGCTCAAGGAGCGCCTGCTGCACTGGGTGAGCCGTGGCTGCATGGACGTGGACGGCGTAGGTGACGAGCTCATCGACAAGATGATCGAGGCGGGCCTGTTGCACGACGTCGCGGATTTCTACCATCTCACGGTCGATGCGGTGGCGGCGCTCGACACCGGTCGCACGTACCTCAAGGACGACAAGAAGAAGGGCGTGAGCGCGGGCGATTCCATCAAGGTGGGGGCGACCATCGCGCAGAAGGTCGTCGACGAGCTGGCGCGTTCCAAGGAGCAGCCGCTCTCGCGCGTCCTGTTCGCGCTGGGTATCCGCCATGTGGGCAAGTCCGTGGCCGAGGTCATCGCGCAGCGATTCCTCACGGTCGATGCCCTGGCCGCCGCCTCCGAGGAGGATATCGCGGGCTGCGAGGGCATCGGGCCCAAGATCGCCGCGAGCGTGCGGCAGTTCCTCGCGGTGCCCGAGAACCTCGAGGTGCTGCAGCGCCTACGCGAGGCGGGCCTTTCGCTAGAGGAAGATCTGGGTGCGGCGCACGCGCAGGCGGCGCAGGAGACAGGCGTTGCGGTGGACCTCGCCGAGGCCCAGCCGCTCGCCGGCCTTACGTTCGTGCTCACGGGAACGCTCGTCAACCGCACGCGCGACGAGGCGGGTGCGGCGCTCAAGCTGCTCGGCGCCAAGGTGTCCGGCTCGGTGTCAAAAAAGACGAGCTATCTGGTGGCGGGTCCCAAGGCGGGCTCCAAGCTCAACAAGGCGGAGAGCCTGGGCGTTCCCGTGCTCGATGAGGCGGCGCTGGAGCAGATCCTGGCCACGGGACAGGTCCCGGCGGCGTAGTTCGTCCGCAGGCCCCTGCCAAAGAATCTGCAGCCCCTGTCAAAGAAGGGCTGCTTTTGTTGCTCGCCCGTGAAAAAATGAGCCTTTCGGCGTGGGGATTGGATGGTGCCCCGTGCGGGAGGGGGTACCATTCTGTGACGAAATAGTCACATTCACGAGCAATGGCAATGGTTGTGGGCATGGGATACACATCTGGCGGGAATCGACGCGCATCTGGCGGGAATCGACGCGCATCTGGCGGGAATCGAACGGGGCGGCAATCGGACGGCAGGGTACACGGACGGCAGGCCTCGCGCGGGCGCGGTGATGCCGCATACGGCCTGGGTCGGACCTCGGATGCGCGGCATGACACGGGTGCGCGCCGGTCCTCCGGCTCGTCGGCGATGCGGACGAGCGGCGTGCGCCTGGCGTCGGCTCGTCAGCAGCGCGCCGGAGCAGGTGCGTCCCGCCGAGTGCCGGCACGTCGCCCCGCAGCGGGCACCGCGCGTCAGCCGTTGCCTCAGCAATGGGATTCGAGGGGTCGCAACCGGCGGATGCAGCCTCAGACGAGAAGCGCAAGGGATTTCGCGTACACGGTCTCGAGGGGACGCCGTCAACAGCGCGCGTGGGATCGCGCGGCAGGCGCGTTGCGAACCGTTCCGCCTGGTATGTACGTGGTCCTCGTGTGCGTTCTCGCGTGCATCGTGTTCGTTCCGGGCGCCATAGCGGGCGCAAGGGGCTCGTCGGCGGACGCCGCTCAGGAAAGCGCGCAGGCGCAAGCTGCCGAGGCGAAGGCGAAAGATGCGAAGGCGGCGTCCGACGCCGACGAGGCCAAGCGGTCCAAAGCAGACGACTTCGAGCTCTCGGCGGCGACGTTTGACGACATCCCCACGTCGGACGGTTTGGTGAGCTACTCGCTGGCGGGCCTCGACGCCCCCAAGGTGTCCTCCGCCCGCCGCGCATCGGTGGAGTCCGCCCTTGACGCCATCGAGGAGCAGGGCAGCGTGTCGATGGTGCTCGTGGACACGCAGACCGGCAGCGGTCTGGCCTATCAGCCCGATCTGGTGGTGTACGGCGCGAGCTCCTTCAAGGCCCTGTACTCGATGTACGTGTGCGAGAGCCTTGTGGAGAAGGGCGAGGTGTCGCTCGACGACTACTGCGCCGTCAATTGCGTGGTGGACTCGTCGGGCGGATATAGCGGTGGTTCGTATCCCGTCCATGAGCTTATCGAGGCGGCCGTCATCTATTCCAATAACAACGCATACGGCGCCCTGCGCGACGCGTTTGATTTCGAGGGGTTCGACGACTGGGTCACGGGCCTGGGCGCCAATGACGCGGCGTACCGCGAGGACAGCTGGTTCCCCACGTATGCCGCGCGCAGTTCGGCGCGCCTGTGGTCGGAGATGCTCGCATATGTGGGCGAGGGCTCCGAGACGGCCCAGTGGCTCTGGGACCTGACGGGTCAGACGACGGTCTCGTTTATCCGCGACGGCCTGGAGGGCCTGGGCGCCGTGGTGCACAACAAGGCCGGCTGGTGCTCGGATTCCGACCCGTCCTATAACAGCGTGAGCGACGCCGGCGTTGTCGACCTGGACGGCAGGACGTACATCATGTCCATCATGACCGGCATGCCCGATACGGAGTCGAATCGGGCGCTCGTGGGGCGGCTCGCGCGGGCCCTCGCCGACTGCTGCGGAGATTTGGAGCCCTCGGGCTCTGATGACGACTAGGCCGCGCGCCGAGCGACCCGTCGAGGCGGCGTACAATAGTGCGGGAAACCCCGGCATAAGGAGACGCACGTGATCAAGCTATTCGCCAGTGACCTCGATGGAACCCTGCTCAACGGCCTGCACGAGGCGGACCGGACCATCCGTTCGGCCATCAAAAAAGCAATCGAGCTCGGGGCGCACGTGGTGCCCGCTACGGGCCGCTCGGTGCTGCCCATAGGCGACCATGGCTTCACGGGCCTCAAGATCGATGCCGTGTGCGCGAACGGCTCGATCGTGCGCGGGCAAAACGGCGAGGTGCTCAAGACCTTCGCCATGGATCTCACCTTTGTTGAGGAGTTGCTCCGCGCGTTCCCGCAGATCTGCTTTGACTGCTGCACGCCAGACGGCATGTTCTCTAGCGGCAGCTACGAGATGCACCAGGAAGGTTTCAAGCGTGACGGTCTCATGCGCCGCATCATCATGCGCGGTATGCGGGCGCGCGGCGGTGCACACGAGGAGCAGTTCTTCGACCAGTCGCTTGCGAGCATCCTTTCGCACGAGGTGTGTAAGATCAACTGCCGCGTGACGACCGCCGAGCTCGACCGTGAGCTCAAAGCGTTCTTGGCCGACCATACCGACACCGTCGTGAATGCCCCGTTCGACCCGGTGATGTTCGAGATCACCGACAAGGACTGCAACAAGGGCGCCTCGGTGGCGTGGCTGGGAGCGTATTACGGCATCGAGGAGGACGAGATCGCCGTGTACGGCGACGGCGGCAATGACCTCGTGATGCTCAAGCGCTTTAAGCACTCGTACGCAACGGCGAACGGCAGCGCGGAGGCGAAGGCCGCCGCGAGCGCCACGATCGGCCGCTGCGAGTTCCACGCGGTGCCCAAGCACATCATGAGGACGCTCCGCAGTCAGCAGCGCATCCAGATCGCGTAGCGGCCCGTCGCGCACCGATTGCCCATAAAATATGTAGGAGATATGATTGGTCTTCAAATCTAATATCCACCAGAACGGTGAGAAATACCGTTCGGGTGGGGGTTCTGCCGTCAGCGGAAAAATAGGAGCCTGAGCGATGGGGAAAGCCGGATCCTCCCTACGCTATGGGGATGGGTTTTATCTGGTAGTTACCAGGTGAGCAGTTGCCCATATCCAGATGCGTTGGCGCGACAGATGCGTCTGCGTGCCAAGGAAGGAGACGGCATGGAACAACATGCTGGGAAGCAGCACTCGCTGTTCAAGAGGAATTGGGTGCGCGGCTCGGCGGTCTTGGCCACGGCGGCGCTATCCCTCGCGCTCGCGACGCCGGCGCAGGCCGCCCCGCTCACGGGCGTCAAGGACGTCAAGGCGAGCGATAACGTGGTCACGGTCACGTTCGCCCAAGGCGAAGGGGAAGTCCAGGGCAAGATCACGTTCCTTGAGGAGGACATCTTCCGCTACAACGTGGACCCAGCGGGCGAGTTTGGCGAGTACGCCAAGCCCCGCAGCGAGAAGCACGCGGCGAAGATCCAGGCTCAGCCGGATTCCTCGGACAAGTATTCCCACCCGCAGGCCAAGGTCGATGCGCAGGGCGACAAGTTCGTGATCACTGCGGGCAAGACCACCATCGAGTTCGACAAGGCGACGGCCCTCATGACCGTCAAGCGCGGCGACAAGGTGGTCATGGAGGAAAAGGCCGCCCTCGACCTCGATAAGTCCGCGACGGTGCAGACGCTCGCCAAGCACGACGGCGAGAACTTCTTTGGCGGCGGCACCCAAAACGGCCGCTTCATCCACACGGGTAACACCATCAACATCGCCAACGAGAGCAACTGGGTCGATGGGGGCGTCGCGTCGCCCAACCCGTTCTACTGGTCGGATGCCGGCTACGGCGTGCTGCGCAACACCTTCCAGGACGGCTCGTACGACTTCGGCGCCACCGAGGCGTCGACCACGACCACCCGTCACAACGAAAACGAGCTCGACGCGTATTACTTCGTCGCTGACGCCTCCAAGGGGGCTTCCACCGCACCGGTGGCGCAAGACCTGCTGCAGGATTACTTCCAGGTCACCGGCAACCCGGTGCTGCTGCCCGAGTACGCGTTCTACGTCGGCCACCTGAACGCGTGGAATCGCGACATGTGGTCCGCCGAGGCCAAGGGCGGGTACGGCAAGAAGCAGATCAAGGGTTCAGAGCCCGCCTCTGACCCGAACGCTGGCGAGGTCCAATACGAGAAGGGCGGCACCGGCACCGCTATGCAGCCCGACACGCACGTCGAGTCGCTCAACGGCCACGGCCCCACCGTGCATAACGAGAACATCCCCGCAGGCACCGACTTCCCCGAGGAATTCTCGGCCCGGCATCGCCTGGACAGCTACGTGAACAACGACATGCCCTTGGGCTACTTCCTGCCCAATGACGGGTATGGCGCGGGCTATGGCCAGAACGGCTTTGGCAAGACCGGCGGCGTGAACCCCGATGGCACGAGCAGCCAAGAGCGCCTCGACGCCGTTGCCGCCAATGTCCAGAACCTCAAGGAGTTCTCCGACTACGCGGCGGGCAAGGGCGTGGCCACCGGCCTGTGGACGCAGTCCTACCTCACGCCCGACAGCAACGCGAACACGCAGTGGCAGCTGCTGCGCGACTTCGACGCCGAGGTCAAGAAGGGCGGTGTGACCACCCTCAAGACCGACGTCGCATGGGTCGGCCCCGGCTACTCCATGGCACTCGACGGAACCAAGACCGCCTACGACATCGTGACCGAGGGCGTGAACAAGCGCCCGAACATCATCACGCTCGACGGCTGGGCGGGCACCCAGCGCTTTGCCGGCATCTGGACGGGCGACCAGACGGGCGGAAACTGGGAGTACATCCGCTTCCACATTCCCACCTACATCGGTCAGTCCCTCTCCGGCAACCCCAACATCGGCTCCGACATGGACGGCATCTTTGGCGGCGATCCCATCATCGCCACGCGCGATTACCAGTGGAAGACCTTCACCCCGCTCATGCTCGACATGGACGGCTGGGGATCGTACGTCAAGGCGCCCCAGACCCATGGCGACCCGTATACCGGCATCTCCCGCATGTATCTCAAGCTCAAGAGCTCGCTCATGCCGTACCTGTACACCACGGCGGCGTCGGCGGCCAACATCGACACGGGCAATGGCGACACCGGCCTGCCCATGGTGCGTGCCATCCTGCTCTCCGATGACTCCGCCTATGCCCAGAGCACGGCGGCGCAGTACGAGTACACCTTCGGCGACAGCTTCCTGGTCGCTCCCGTGTACCAGAACACCGACGGCGACGCGGACAACAAGGGCCTGGGCGACGGCGACGACGTGCGCAACAACATCTACCTGCCCGGCACCTCCGAGGACATCTGGATCGACTACTTCACGGGCGATCAGTACCGTGGCGGCCAGGTGCTCAACAACTTCGAGGCACCGCTGTGGAAGCTGCCGCTGTTCGTGAAGGCGAACGCGATTGTTCCCATGTACGAGCCCAACGACAACCCTGCGGACATCGACCGCACCAAGCGCAACATCGAGTTCTTCGCCACGGCGGGCGACGGCTCCTACACGCTGTTCGAGGACACGGGCACCTACGTCGAGAACAAGACGGACACATCGAACGCCGAGTACGGCAAAGAGGACAACGTGAGCTACGGCTCGAGCGTCAAGACCACGTTCACCTCGCATGTCGAGGGCGACACGGCCACGTTCACGGCCGGCACGTCAGAGGGTACGTATGAGGGCTACGAGAGCGCCCGCACCACTGAGTTCACGGTGAACGTCTCCGCCGAGCCAAAGAGCGTCGTCGCCAAGAACGGCAAGACCGAGCTCAAGGTCGAGAAGGTCGACACGCTCGACAAGTTCAAGAAGGCGGAGCCCAAGGACGGCACCGCGGTGTACTTCTTCGAGCAGACGCCGAACCTCAACTACAACGCCACCGCCGAGAGCGAGCAGGTGCGTGGCGAGGAGTTCTCCAAGCAGGCGATCAACACCACGCCCAAGCTGCACGTCAAGTTCGCCAAGACCGACGTGAACAAAACCGAGCAGACGCTCGAGGTCAAGGGTTTCGCGAACGCCGGCGAGCTGTCGGGCGACACGCTCAACGAGTCCCTCAAGGCCCCGACGAATCTCGCTGCTCCCGAGGACGCCCTCACGCCCACGAGCATCAAGCTCACGTGGGACAAGGTCGAGGGTGCGACATCCTATGACATCGAGATCGACGGCATGGCAAACAGCATCCCCGGCGGTGACACCGTCGAGTTCACCGTTGCGGACCTGCCGTATCACAGCTCCCATGAGTTTAAGATCCGCACGCGGACCCAGGAGGGGTACTCCGCTTGGAGCGAGCCCATCACGGTGCAGACGCTCGAGGACCCGTGGCGCAACTGCCCCAAGCCGGCGCATGTCGATTGGCGTGGCGGGGACAGCTGGGGCAAGCTCGACCTTGCCTTCGACCACGATGACAAGAGCGACAGGAATTTCCACTCCAGCAACGCCAACGAGGCCATCGGCATGCCGATGACCATCGACTACGGCAAGACCTTCGCGTTCGACAAGTTCGTCTACACGCCGCGCCAGGATAACGGCGGCAACGGCAACGTCGCTCAGATGAAGGTGGAGACCTCGCTGGACGGCGTGCACTGGAAGGACTTCGGCGTCCAGGAGTGGGACAACGCGGGCGTCGACAAGATGAAGCCCAAGACGGTCGATCTTCAGGGCGTCATGGGCCGCTACCTGCGCCTGACGCCGCTCAAGTCCACGGGCGGGTTCTTCTCGGCCACCGAGCTCGCGCTGTACAAGACCGAGGCGAGCAAGATGGGCCATCCCGGCTCGATCAAGGTCCATGGCGACGAGGTTACCAGCGCCGACTATGAGCACCTGAGGGGCAACTGCCTCGGCCGCGAGAACCGCGGCACGGGTCAGGCGGACTGGAACTCCCATATCGGTTCCAATGGCGCCGACTTCAACATGAACGACGCGTTCGACGTGTACGACATGTCCTTCACGATGTCCGCCCTGGATGGCGGCACCACCAAGAAGGGTAAGGTCGAGGGCGCCATCGACGTGATCCCCAGCGCGACCAGCTGGAAGGCGGGCGACGTCATCACGGTCGACGTGTACGCCTCGAACGCCAAGAACGTCAACGCGTTCGGCGCGCTCGTCCACTTTGACAGCTCGATGTTCGAGTACGTCAAGGGCGGCCTGTATCAAAACCCCATGACCGCGGGCATGGAAGACCTCACGGGCGAGGATGTCTACACCTTTGGTGACGGCACCGACTCGGTGAACCTCGCGTTCGCCAACCGGGGCGATAAGAGCCTGTACAACGGCACCGGCTCCCTGGTGAGCTTCCAGCTCAAGGCAAAGCGGGACGGCTCCCTGCAGACCAAGGCGGCTTCGGGCGCTCTGCTCGAGTCGACGGCGTGGCTTGTCGGCCCCACCTGCGATTTCAAGGAGTCCAAGAGCTCCGAGTCGGGAGTGCTTCCGGAGGCTCCGGGTGAGACGAAGATGGAGTACGGTAAGGACGCCTTCGCCTCGATGACGCTCACCAACGACGTCCTCACCACGGATGACGGATCGAACGCCGCCAAGATGCTGCAAAACGGCAGCTTCGACCCCCTGTTCGACGGCAACGAGAACGCCGGGCAGTTCGAGTTCAAGTATGACACCGCGCAGAATCACATCAACGGCGCACTGCCCGCCTACGTCAAGCTCCCCACGGACATGACCTTCACGTTCAAGGAGCCCTCCGCACTCACGAGTGTCGATATCCTCAATCGAGAGAATGGCAACGGCTCGGTGAACTCCCTGCGCGCCGTGATCAACTTCGAGGGCGGAGACAAGCAGGAGTTCAGCTTCGACGCCAAGCAGCCCGTCTACACCCTGACGGTGGACGACGCCCACAAGGGCAAGAAGGCGACTTCGGTGGTCATCACGCCTCTGACTGCCGACGGCACCGCGGGCACCAACCCCAATGAGCAGAACAAGGCGAACCGCATGCTCACCCTGCGTGAGGTCAACTTCAACTACTCGAATCCCGGTGTGGCCGCCGAGTCCATCGAGCTCGACGAGAAGAACGCCAAGGAGATCTACGTCGGCGACCTGTCGGTGGTGAACGCGACGGTCCTCCCGCAGGACGAGCGCTATCCCTACTTCACAGTCGAGTCGAGCGATCCTGCCGTTGCCTTAGTGGTGGACCGCATCGACGCCGAGGGCAAGCAGACCTGGTACGTGCGCGGCCAGAAGGCGGGCACGGCGACCATCACGGTGAGCGCCAAGGCGAATCCCGAGGTCAAGGCCACGTATGAGGTGACCGTCAAGGAGGGCGTGGATACCTCTCAGCTCACCGAGGCGATCGCGAGGGCCGAGAAGCACTCCAAGGACGCCTACACCCCCGAGTCGTATGCCAAGCTCACCAAGGCGGTCGAGGACGCCCGCGCGCTGATCGATTCCGGCAAGATCACCAAGCAGGATGTGGCCAATGCGGTCGTGGCGATCGACAAGGCGATCGACGGCCTGGCTATGCGTCCGATCGACGAGGCCCTGTTGATCAACAAGAGCGCCGAGACGGACGTTAAGGCGGTCTTTGCGACCTCCGAGGCGGACAACGAGGGCGGTCTCAAGGAATGCGTGCTCGATTACGATAACGATACGTACTGGCACTCCAGCTACACGGATCAGGCGGTCCTGCCCGATAGCCTCATCTTCGACCTCGGTGCCGAGTACAACCTTTCCGATGTGACGTTCCTGCCGCGTCAAAATGGCCGGAACGGCGATATCTTCAAGGCCGAGGTGTTCATCGGCTCCTCCGTCGAGGAGCTCAAGAACGGCGGCACGTCGCTCGGCGTGTTCGAGTTCGAGAACAACGGCAAGCAGCTCATCGACCGCGACCAGTTCAAGCAGATGTCTTTCGGTGCCGTTCCCGCGCAGTTTGTCAAGGTGACGGCGATCTCCGCAGGTGGCGACAACGCCGATCTGTACGCCTCGATGTCCGAGATCCGCTTCTACGGCTCCCGCGATGAGCAGCCGGGCGCTGCGGACGTCACCGCGCTCGACAAGCTCGTGGGCGATCTCAAGGCGGAGAAGCTCGATCCCCAGGCGTTCACGACCGAGAGCTGGAAGCCCTTTGAGCTCGCGCTCAAGGATGCCGAGGCCATGCTGGCAAATCCGCCGGCCTCCGACCAGCAGGCGCTTGTCGACGACATGGTGAAGCGCCTGGACGCCGCTCGCAAGGGCCTGGTCGAAAAGCCCGTCGAGCCCGAGCGTCCCTCCAAGGAGGAGCTGAACGCCCTCATTGACAAGGCGCTCAAGGTCCAGACAGACGGCAAGAGCGAGTCGGTCGTCGCGCAGTTCAACGCGGCGCTCGCCAACGCGCAGTCCGTCGCAAAGGACGACGGCGCGACCGAGGCCCAGATCCAGGATGCCTACACGCGCCTGAACGAGGCCTTGGCCAAGCTCGAGGCCGACCAGGGC